>Ga0209070_100090_pt1 | contig 137359 bp, 135 predicted proteins | sample SynthPrep_5_END__FD_187205 | JGI IMG/M metagenome (GOLD analysis project Ga0209070, IMG submission 187205) | Synthetic microbial communities from Ohio, USA - SynthPrep_5_END_DS10_MetaG (SPAdes) (version 2) | ecosystem: Engineered > Bioreactor > Aerobic > Activated sludge | place: USA: Ohio... | reverse complement strand
GAGCATGCGCGCTCGTCTCCTGCGCCGCCAGATCGCCAAGAAGACGGCTGAAGCTGCTTAATAGCGGTTTCGACATCATCGATATTCAGAGGGCTTGAATGGCTTTTGCCGCTCAAGCCTTTTGTTTTATTTCAGCTCAGCTCCAACTGGTGGCATCACCCAGGATAAAAAAATGCTGACCCTGCGCTATACGCTGATCTACGTTCTCCTGATGACACTCGTGGTCGTCGCTTCCAATATTCTGGTTCAGTATCCGCTCTCCGGATCGCTGCTCGGCGTCAATCTCGGCGATCTGTTGACCTGGGGTGCCTTTACCTATCCGGTCGCCTTCCTCGTCACTGACCTGACAAACCGCCAGTTTGGGCCCTCCATTGCGCGCCGCGTCGTGCTGGCCGGCTTTGTCGTTGGGGTAACGTTGTCCTTCTGGACATCCATCCCGCGCATCGCGGTCGCTTCCGGCACCGCCTATCTCATCGGCCAGCTGCTCGATATTTCTGTCTTCAACCGCCTGCGCCGCCAGCGCTGGTGGCACGCGCCGCTTGCCGGCTCGATGCTGGGTTCCGTGCTGGATACGGCGCTGTTCTTCTCCATCGCCTTTGCCGCGAGTTTTGCTTTTGTCGGCCCCAATGATGCCTTCGCCATTGAAAATGCGCCTATCCTTGGCGTCTTCACTCTCGAAGCGCCGCGCTGGATCTCCTGGGCGCTGGGCGATCTTTCGGTGAAAATCCTCGTCGGCCTCGTCATGCTTCTGCCTTACGGCGCGCTGATGAACACGCTGAAGCCCATGCCGGGCGCGGTCAAATCGAGCTGACATTATCCGCCAGCCGCATTTGAAGCTGTGCAGGCGTGCATCAAATCACGCTTGCAAACCCACAGGTGGCGTTGCAATCTGCCGCCCGTGACAAAGCACGGAGGCGGATCGGCATGCAGATCAAGGACGTTATCGACATTGTGGATGCAACGAGCGCCACGCTCTCGGGCTCCAGCTTTGATGACGTCAATCTGTCGGGAACGGTCTTCAACAATGTCAATCTGGCCGGCACACGCTTCAACGACATCAACTTTTCCGGTGCGTCATTTACGGACAGCAACATGTCCGGCTGGTCAATCGATGACGTCAATTTTACCGGATTGAAGCTGAGCAACACGAACCTGTCCGGCGCGCAGATAATGGCATGTCGAATGACCGGCATGAAGATCGACGGCATTCCGGTCGAGGATCTCCTCGCTGCTTACAAGGCGGCACAGGAGCGGGCCTGATATTCAATCCACCAGCTTGAATTCCAGCATCAGATTGCGCTGAAGAAACGAGTGGTTGTCATCGGACACGATGATGAGGCGCGTCGAGCCATCCGGCCCCTTCACCACATCCATGCCCTCCATATTGTCGATCTGGTAGGCCATGCCCGCTTCCATCAGGATCTCACCATCTACCACCGCGCCCGGACGGATATCGGCGCCGCGGATACGGCGGATGCGCATGCCGACGCCCTCGGCGAAATTGAACCGGCGTTCCAGAAGCAGCAGGTCGCCATTGGGCAGGAACGCACCGTCCGTCACGTCGAATGAGGGATGATGCGTAACGGCAAATGTGCCCTTGCGCGGGCCCTCCAGAATGGCGGCAAGAAGATTACCGTCCGTATCGATGCTTTTTTCAGCCACCACGACCAGAGCGCCGGCAAGCGGCGAATCGGCCGGCGATACTGCGAGAGCCTCCATGCCGCCATTATGGCGCAGCTCGTTACTGGGAATGAGATATGGCAGGCGGTCGAGCGGCTTTGAGGTAGCAAAACCCGGATCGGGATAGATATCGATCCTGTGGCGCTGCTCGTAGCTGACGAACACCTTGCCGTCGCGCAGCGCCAGCCCTTCCGCATCCATTTCCATCTTGCGCGGCGGTTCGCGGCCGCTCATGTCCAGCATGGGGGTGATGCGGACATCGGCAAGCCCGGACAGCGCGCCAGCAGCACCACGCGTGATCCTGCCCGTCAACCAATGGCCGGTATCCAGCACCGCCACGAAATCCTCGCCATTGGGGCGGAAACGGATGGAGGATATCGCCCCGAACAGCTTTTCCGGCGCGCTCATCACCATGCCGCCGATAAATTCCAGCTTGCCGAAACGTTTTTCGCTGGTGCCGACTTCGAAAGAGGAGAGCAGACGCACGCCTACCGGCACATCGATGGTGGAAGCACCGATGGAAACCGGACATAGCGATATGGCCGCCAGAATGGCGGCCATCGCAAGCGTTTTGCAGGCGGAAGAAGCCCGGCCCCGCTTATCCCGCACGGCGAACCCTGCGGGACGAACCGGAGGCGCTGCTCGTATCCTCGAAGAGCGCTGCGAGCTGCTCGGTCATCGCGCCTGCAAGCTCATCCGCATCCACGATGGTCACGGCACGGCGGTAATAACGGGTCACGTCATGGCCGATGCCGATTGCCAGCAGTTCCACCGGCGAGCGCGTTTCGATCTGCTCGATGACCGCACGCAGGTGTCGCTCCAGATAGTTGCCCGGATTGACCGACAGGGTCGAATCATCCACTGGCGCACCGTCGGAGATCATCATCATGATCTTGCGCTGCTCGGGGCGGCCGATCAGGCGGTTATGCGCCCACATCAGCGCTTCACCGTCGATATTTTCCTTCAGAAGGCCTTCACGCATCATCAGGCCGAGATTGCGCCGTGCGCGCCGCCACGGGGCATCCGCGGACTTGTAGACGATGTGGCGCAGATCATTGAGGCGACCCGGCGAAGCGGGCTTGCCATTGGCCAGCCACTGTTCGCGCGACTGCCCACCTTTCCACGCCTTGGTGGTGAAGCCCAGAATTTCGACCTTGACGCCCGAGCGCTCCAGCGTACGTGCCAGAATGTCGGCGCAGGTGGCTGCAACCGTGATCGGACGACCGCGCATAGAGCCGGAATTGTCGATGACGAGCGAAACGACGGTATCGCGGAATTTGGTGTCGCGTTCCTTCTTGAAGGAGAGCGGCTGCATGGGATCGATGATGAGCCTGACCAGACGGGCCGGATCGAGATAACCCTCTTCCAGATCGAAATCCCAGGAACGGTTCTGCTGCGCCATCAGGCGGCGCTGCAGCCGGTTCGCCAGCCGTCCCACCGCACCCTGAAGATGGGCGAGCTGCTTGTCGAGAAAAGCGCGCAGCCGGTCAAGCTCGGCCTCGTCACACAGTTCCTCGGCGCGGATTTCCTCGTCGAATTCCTCGGTAAAGATGCGGTAGTCGACCTTCTCGTTGAAATCATCGAAAGGGCTGTTGGGGCGGCGGGTCTCGCCGGGCGTTTCGGAATCCTCGTCGAGATCGTCGGACATTTCTTCGTCCGACATCTCGGCACCGTCCATCTCGCCTTCTTCCATTTCCTCCTGCGAGGCCTCGTTTTCATCGGCGGGCGTCGCATCGGAGCCGGCCTCTTCCTCGACCTGCTCTTCCTCGGTCTCGTTGGTGCGCGGCTGATCCTCGTTGGATTCCGCTTCCTGGCTTTCCGGCTCGTTATCCTCGTCGCCGAAATCTTCCGCCATCTGCATGGAGGTCAACATCTTGCGCACCAGCCGCGAAAACGCCTTCTGGTCGGTAATGACGCGGGAAAGATCGTTGAGGTCGCCTGCGGCCTTGTCTTCGATGAAGTCGCGCCAGAGATCGAGAACCTTGCCGGCGCTCGCCGGCGGCTTTTCGCCGGTCAGTTTCTCGCGCACCAGAAGTGCCACAGCCTCGGCTAGCGGTGCATCATCCTTATTGTTGATGCCGGAAAAATTGGCCTTGGCGTATTTTTCCGTATTCATGGCCTTGATATTGGAGGCCATGCCCGGCATGCGCAGCGCGCCGATGGATTCCACCCGCGCCTGTTCGACGGCATCAAAAACCAACTGCGCTTCGGCGCCCTGCGGTGACATCGCCGCATGGGTATCCGCATCATGGCAGGCGAGACGCAGCGCCATGGAATCACCGAGACCACGCGTGATGGCGATCTCCTGCGCCGTGGGTTTCTTGGAGATTTCCGGCAGGCGCATGCGCTCACCGGCAAGGCCTGGCCGCTCATTGGCGAAGACGACCTCAACCTCGGCGTCACCGGCAACGGATCGCACGCACCCGGCAATCGCCTGACGCAACGGCTCCGTATCAACCGCCGTACCCGGTTTCGCTCTGGAATTGTCGCCGCGCCCTGCCATAGTCTTTCCTGTCAGTTGCCGACGCCTGCGGCCCACCCATCAGAGGATGCGCAGCCGCCGGCGTCTTCAAGTCATCGGTGATCTTCTCCGGAAAACCGGGGACGATCAGGCGCTGAGAACGATGTTCGCGGCGCTTTCTTTGAGCTCAACGCCGAAAGCGCGCTGATACTGCTCGGCTACCAGGGTACGCTCAAGCTCGTCGCACTTGTTGAGGAAGGTCACGCGGAAGGCAAAGGCGAGATCGCCGAAAATTTCCGCATTTTCCGCCCAGGTGATGACGGTACGCGGGCTCATGACCGTGGAAAGGTCACCATTGACGAAGGCCGAACGGGTAAGGTCTGCCACGCGCACCATCTTGGAGACGGTTTCGCGGCCCTTCGGATTGTCGAGGCTCTTCACCTTGGCGGCGATGATGTTCACTTCCTGCTCGTGCGGCAGGTAGTTCAGCGTGGTGACGATGGACCAGCGGTCCATCTGCGCCTGATTGATCTGCTGGGTGCCGTGGTAGAGGCCGGTCGTATCACCGAGGCCAACCGTGTTGGCCGTTGCGAAAATGCGGAAAGCCGGGTGAGGACGGATGACACGGCTCTGGTCGAGCAGGGTCAGGCGGCCGGAGGATTCCAGCACGCGCTGGATAACGAACATCACGTCCGGGCGGCCGGCATCATATTCGTCGAAGACCAGCGCGACATTGTGCTGATAGGCCCAGGGGAGAATGCCGTCCTTGAATTCGGTAACCTGCTTGCCGTCCTTCAGGACGATGGCGTCCTTGCCGACGAGATCGATACGGCTGACATGGCTGTCGAGGTTGACGCGCACGCAGGGCCAGTTCAGGCGGGCAGCCACCTGCTCGATATGGGTGGACTTGCCGGTGCCGTGGAAACCGGAAACCATGACACGTCGGTTGTGAGCAAAACCGGCAAGGATCGCAAGCGTCGTGTCGCGGTCGAAAAGATAGTCGGGATCGAGGTCAGGCACATAGGCGTCGCCCTGGGAATAGGCGGGAACCCGCAGATCCGTATCAATGCCGAAAACCTCCCGCACGGACACCGTCGTGTCGGGCAGGTTGGAAATATCAAGGTCGATTTTGCTCATCACGTCTCCAAGGCGGGCGGCAGCCACCCGGCCACATCATCAATCAGGCGGTAAACACGTAAGTTGGCTTAGCAGAAACCTGACTGCTTTAACAATTGATATGCTTGAACAACAGCCCGAAAACGTTCTTCCGAACCACGATCGCCACCATTAGCATCAGGATGGTGCTTTTTGACAAGCTCCTTATAGCGCCTTTTTATCTCTTCCTGCTTCGCATTGGCAGAAAGACCCAGCGTATCGAAGGCTTTTGCCTCCAGCGTCTTCAGCTTGCGGTCCTGCTGCATGCGCTGTCCACCGGCCTTTGCGCCGCCCGCAAAACCGCCGGCGAAGCCGAAGGGATCGCGAATGCGGGCATTGCCGCTCGCGGCGCCGGATCGAAGTGTCGAATGCAAAGGGCTGTCGCGCGCCGTCTTGTTGACGCCCACCGTCCAGGTCGGACGATGACCGGTGATCGCCTCCTTCTGGTAACGGGCGATTTCGCCGTCCGACAGGCCGGAGAAGTAGTTATAGCCCTTGTTGTATTCCTTCACATGCTCAAAACAGAACAGGAAGAATTGCCCCTCGGCATTGCGGCCGACAGGTGCGCGGTGAACGCCCGGTTTATCGCATCCGTCCCACTGGCAGGTAGGAGCCTGAACCTCAGGTTCCCGCTCCCTTTTCCGGCGCGTGCGGATGCGGTCGAAATATTTCGAATCCAGTTTCATGATGCCCTGATTATGGAGTGCGAAAAGCCGCACAACAAGAATTGACAAAGCGGAATGTTGCTGGCTTTTAGGTAACCCCCTTCAAGACCAGCCAACAGGAATGGAGCCCTTCGCATGTCCCTGCGAGAACGTATAGAAACGAAGCTCCGTGAGAGCTTTTCACCAGAGCGCCTGAAAGTCGTCGATGAAAGCCAGATGCATGCGGGCCACCAGCCGGATATAACCGGTACGGGCGAGACACATATGCGTGTTCAGATAGTGTCGGAAAGCTTCTCCGGCAAGTCTCGCGTCGAACGCCACCGGGCGATCAATGCTGTTTTGAAGCCGGAACTCGACGCGGGGCTGCATGCGCTCGCGATCGAGGTGGCGGCACCGGGGGAAGCGGTGCGGTTTTAGATTAACGCTGTCATCCGGGCCGAGAGCAAGCCCCCTCATCCGGCCCTTCGGGCCACCTTCTCCCCCTCGGGGAGAAGAAACCAGGCGGCAGCGCTTTGCTCAAAGCTAGGCCGCATGGCATTGCCATTGCGGCTTGTTCTTCTCCCCGCCGGGGAGAAGTGCCGTAGCGAAGCGAGGCGATGAGGGGGTACCCTCACCGTTTCTCACCATAAATCACGTAACCCGGATGCTTCTCCGACAGGAAGGATTGCACCTCCGACGACGCCACATCATCAGCCACGAAAGACTGGCCGATGCCGTGGGTGAGGATGAAGGTGAGCTTGCCGCCCTTGACCTTCTTGTCCTGCGCGATCGCCGTCATCAGCGTCTCGACCGGCGGCAACTCACCGGGAATGTCATTCATCGTTGTGGGCAGTCCAACCGCCTTCAGGTGCGCCTCGACACGGGCCGCATCGTCAGGGCTTGCGAGGTTGAGACGGGCTGAGAACTGGTGCGCCAGCACCATGCCGATCGCCACACCTTCACCGTGCACCAGCCGCTTGCTGTCGTAATTGGTCGCCGCCTCCAGCGCGTGGCCGAATGTATGGCCGAGATTGAGGAGCGCGCGCACGCCGTTTTCCTTCTCGTCGGCCACAACAACATCGGCTTTCGCCTGGCAGCTGGTCGCAATCGCCTGGATGCGGGCGGGGCCGCCGGTGCGAATTTCATCCCAGTTCTTTTCGAGCCAGAAGAAGAAATCCGGCTTGTCGATCAGGCCGTATTTCACCACTTCGGCATAACCGGCGCGGAATTCGCGCGGGCTCAGCGTATCGAGCACAGCCGTGTCCGCCAGCACCAGATCCGGCTGGTGGAAAACACCGACAAGGTTCTTGCCATGACGGCTATTGATGCCGGTCTTGCCCCCCACCGAGGAATCGACCTGCGCCAGAAGCGAGGTCGGTATCTGCACAAAACGCACGCCACGGCGCACGATGCCGGCGGCAAAACCCGCGAGATCACCGATCACGCCGCCACCGAGTGCGATAACCGCATCGTTGCGTTCCACACGTGCGGAGAGAACCGCATCGCAGACGGTGACCAGATGTTCGAAGCTCTTGGTTTTTTCACCAGCCGGCAGGGTCAGCGACACCGCCTCGATACCGTCCGTCTGCAGGCCATCCATCAGGCCTTCGAGGTAAAGCGGCGCCACATGCTCATCGGTGATGATCGCCGCTCTCCTGCCCTTCAGCCGCGCCGAAATCTCACCGCCCGCCCTGCCGATCAGTCCCGGCCCGATCAGAATATCATAGGCGCGCTCGCCGAGCGGCACATGGACAAGGCGTTCGTCGGCGTGGATTTCGGAAGGCGTCATGATGGTCAGTCTTTCTGTTCGATGCCGGCGATGGCGGCCAGCACTTCAGTCACGATGATTTCCTTGCGGACATCACGGGATTCGATGGTGAGATCAGCTCCGGCATAGATCGGGTAACGTTTCTCCATCAGCGCCGCCAATGTGGCCTTGGGATTTTCGGTCTTGAGAAGCGGACGATGATCGCGCTTGTTGACCCTTTCCCACAAAACCTCGAGATCGGCTTTAAGCCACAGCGAGATGCTGCCCCGCGTGATGTGACGTCTGGTATTGTCGTTGATGAAGGCTCCACCACCGGTGGAGATAACCTTGGGACCGCCGCGCAAAAGCCGCTTGATGACCCGTGTTTCCAGCGCCCGGAACTCTTCCTCACCATAGGTGGCGAAAAGCTCTGATATCGTCATGCGCGAGACACGCTCGATTTCCACATCCGTATCGATGAATTGGACTTTAAGCTGCTGGGCAACCATTCGGCCTATCGCGGACTTTCCAGCCCCCATCAGCCCGACAAAGACGATGTTGCGCCGTCCGAGCTTTGCCCGCGCTTGTTCCCCGAGTGTGGCCGGGACGGATAAATTCGTTTCATTCATAAATTTGAAAGCCCGTTTGGCATGGATATCTGCAAATGTTTACGAAGCGTCAAGCCAAATTGCTGACTGAATGGCGTTGAATCACAATCATCGCCGCATGCGGCACGGGGCGAAAGCCGGCTTTTTGATCTTGCCGCCGCTTTCGCCGCACCGCATATAAGTTCGACCGCCACCTTCACGGAGCCGCCATGCCCACCCTCTTCCGCTTCACGATGATACTGGCGACCATCGCGGGGCTGATCTATGGCGGCATGGTGCTGCTTGTCATGGTCGTCAAACCGCGCGACCGCGAGGTGACGGTGCGCATTCCGTCCGAACGTCTGAACCCACCGGCGGCAGAACCGGCAAGGCGCACTCCATGAGCGGACTAGCGGCAGGGCGTGACGGCGCACGGCTCGAAAGTTTTCTGGAGATGATGAGCGCCGAAAGAGGTGCTGCCGCCAACACGCTTTCCTCTTACGAACACGACCTTTCGGATCTGCGCGAATTTCTGGCCGGCCGAGGTCAGTCTTTGACCGAGGCCGCCACGCCAGACCTGTCCGCCTATCTCACTCATCTTTCCACGCAAGGCTTTGCCGCCACCTCGCAGGCTCGACGCTTGTCCTCGATGCGGCAGTTCTATCGCTTCCTCTATTCGGAGGGGCTGCGCGGCGACGATCCGACCGGCATCATTGACGCCCCCAAAAAGGGTCTCAGCCTGCCGAAGACCATGAGTGTTGCCGATGTGACGGGACTTCTCCGCATCGCAGCAGAGGAAGCAGCCACCGTCGGTCCCGGCCAGCTTGCCCGCATCCGCATGCATCTGCTGCTTGAACTGCTTTATGCCACCGGCATGCGCGTCAGCGAGCTCGTCTCCTTGCCGGTCAAGGTGCTGCGGCAGGAAGGCCGCTTCCTGATGATCCGGGGCAAGGGTAACAAGGACCGCATGGTGCTTCTGTCACGCGCCGCCATCGAGGCCATGGAAAAATACGACGCCGCCAGAAAGGCGCTCGCGCCGGAGAAAGCCAAGGCGGGGAAAAAAGCCGACACATCGGAAAGCCCGTGGCTGTTTCCTTCGAGCAGCAAGGAAGGTCATCTGCCACGGCAAGTCTTCGCCCGCGACCTCAAAGATATCGCCATTCGCGCCGGCCTCACCCCTTCGGCGGTGTCACCGCACGTCCTGCGTCATGCCTTTGCCAGCCACCTCCTGCAGAACGGCGCGGACCTGCGCGCCGTACAGGAACTGCTCGGCCATTCCGACATTTCCACGACACAAATCTATACGCATGTGCTGGAAGAACGCTTGCAAGAACTGGTACAAACACATCACCCCCTTGCCAAACAGGGCAAAAACCTTGATTAGAGCGACCGGAACCGCCGGATAATCCGGTCAAACCTTGCGCAAAACGATCGGAAACGGATCTCATGCACAATTATCTCGACTTCGAAAAACCTATCTCGGACCTTGAAGGCAAGATCATCGAGCTGAAGAAGCTTGCCGATGAAGACGAGAGCATAGACACCTCGGAGGAGATCAACCGCCTGGAATCGCGCGTCAATGATGCGATGCAGGATATCTATTCCAAGCTGAATGCCTGGCAGAAAACGCAGGTCGCGCGTCACCCGCAGCGGCCGCATTTCGTTGACTATGCCAAGGCGCTGTTCACCGATTTCACGCCGCTTGCCGGCGACCGCAAATTTTCCGAAGACGCCGCCATTCAGGCGGGCCTTGCCCGCTTCAACGGTCAGCCCGTCGCCATCATCGGCCAGGAAAAGGGTAACGACACCAAAAGCCGCCTGAAGCATAATTTCGGCAGTGCACGTCCGGAAGGTTACCGCAAGGCGATCCGCGTGCTGGAACTGGCTGACCGTTTCTCGCTGCCGGTCGTCACCCTCATCGATACCGCTGGCGCCTATCCCGGCGTTGGCGCCGAAGAACGCGGCCAGGCCGAAGCCATCGCCCGCTCGACGGAAATGTGCCTTAACGTCAAGGTGCCGATCGTATCCGTCGTCATCGGCGAAGGCGGTTCAGGCGGCGCGATCGCCATCGCCACCGGCAACCGCGTCTATATGCTTGAACATTCGATCTATTCGGTGATCTCGCCGGAAGGTGCGGCCTCCATTCTCTGGCGCGATTCGACCCGCGCCAAGGAAGCCGCAACCAACATGAAGATCACGTCCGAAGACCTGAAGTCGCTCGGCGTCATCGACGGTATCATTGCCGAACCGATCGGCGGCGCGCATCGCGACCCGGAAACCGTCATCAACGCCACCGGCGATGTGATCGCCAAGGCGCTGGCCGATCTTTCGCAGCGTTCGGGCACGCAGCTTCGCGCCGAACGCCGCCAGAAGTTCCTGGATATCGGCCGGAATCTCTAACTCCGGCCTTATTTTCCTTGAATATCGCCCCAACTCGGCCATAGTCCGGTCACATCAAAAGATGTATCGGCGGCCGCGGGGGCGGATCCGATTTGAGTTAAGAAGATGTAAACGGTTAATACCGTATTTAAAATACACACGGGACGGTGTAGAACTGCCGCCGCTTCGTGCCATCGTCTTTCGGATCAGATCATGCGTTTGACACATTTTGCACTTCTTGCCTGCACCGCGCTCGTTCTCGCCGGCTGTAACGATACGCTCGAAACCGTCGAACGCGACGTTTCCCACGTCAAGAACAAGGTTGATTACCCGCTGTCTCCGTCCATTCTGGCCGAGATCGACAAGCGGGGCATGGATCGCACCTCGCCGATCATGATCCGCATCTTCAAGGAAGAAGGCGCGCTGGAAATCTGGAAGGCCAGACGCGACAACCGTTTCGAGAAGATCGCCGGCTACGAAATTTGCGCCTGGTCCGGCAAACTCGGCCCGAAGGTGAAGGAAGGCGACCGGCAGGCGCCGGAAGGTTTCTACAACCTGACGCCCGCGCACCTTAATCCAAACTCGAAATATTACCTTGCCATCAATACCGGCTTCCCGAACCGTTACGATGCCGCCAATGGCCGCAACGGCACCAATCTGATGATCCATGGCGCCTGCTCGTCGTCCGGCTGTTATTCGATGACGGATGCGCAGATTCTTGAGATTTACGGTTTCGCCCGTGACGCCTTCAAGGGCGGCCAGAAGACCGTGCAGCTGCAGGCCTTCCCGTTCCGAATGACGGCGGAAAACATGGCCCGCCATCGCCAGAGCGAACATCTTGAATTCTGGAAGATGCTGAAGGTCGGTTACGACAATTTCGAAGTGACCAAGCGCCCGCCGGACGTAAACGTCTGCGAGAAGAAATATGTCTTCAACCAGCAGACGGAAGGCGGCACCTTCAACGGCTCCGCGCAGTGCCCGGCCATGAGCACACCGCCGGCGCTCGTCAGCGCACTTTCGAGCTACGAAAAAACCTATGATCTCGCCTATGAAAAGGCGATGAAAAAATATGACGGCATGGCCTGGTACGACCCGAGCGAAGCCGAGCGCAAGGCGCTGGTCGCCGAAAAGCGCAAGGGCCGCGAACCCGCCTATGCGCCGACCGGTTCGGCGCTGAAGGCCGGCAAGCTGATGAAGGAAACGGAATATGCAGCGCTGATGGAGAAAAAGGCGCAGCAGGTGACGTCGTCTTCACCGGCCACAACTGCAACCGCCTCTTCCCTGCGCGGCCCGCGCCCTTCGGCAGCACAGCCCGCCGCTCCGCAATCGAACCCGGCACCGGCGGCCCCGACAATGGTTGCCACAGCCACCCCTTCGGCCGCCGGACAGAATGGAACCGCTGCCCAGAGCATACCGGTTCCGGCCCTGAACCCACTCGCCTATTCCGCAGCACCTGCACCGGAAGCGCCCGAGAAGAAGCCGTTCTGGAAGTTCTGGGCCAAGGAATGAGCGACACGGCCGAGATAATTTTCGATCTGAGGGGGCTTAAATGCCCCCTTCCCGTTTTGAGAAGCCGCAAGAAACTCGCGGCACTGAAAGCGGGCGATATTCTGACTATCGAGACGACCGATCCGCTGGCGGTGATCGATATTGCGCATATGTGCAATGAGGACGGGCATAACTTGCTGGAAACCACTGCGGTGGATAAGGGGCATCGGTTTCGGATTGTGAAGGGCGGGTAACCGACGTTCAATGGCGTCGGTCGTGGTTACCCCCTCTGTCCTGCCGGACATCTCCCCCTCAAGGGGGGAGATCTGCAAGAAGCTCCCCCATCACTTCATTCTCAAATGTCGAGATGGCCGAAACCTCGCCTCGATTCGATCTCCCTCCTTGTGGGGGAGATGTCCGGCAGGGCAGAGGGGGTAACCCCACCCGCCGATTTCAACGCCATCACGCGATCTAAAACCGCAACCCGGAAACCGCCAGCGGATTATCCGTCATTGCCTGCCTGTCCGGCCGGTCGATACCTGGCGTACCGGTGAAGGCCGCGAACAGGTCCTTTACGAAAGCCTCCGGCAAATCCTTCGTAATCAGCACCATGCGCGTGCGCTGGTCCGACGGGTCCGGCCAGGCCGAAAGACGCTGAGGCGTGTGGAAAATGTTCTGCACCCCATGCAACACCAGCGGTCTGCCCGGATTATCAGACAGCTTGACGATGGCCTTCATGCGCAAGAGCTTTTCACCATGTGCCGAGCGCAGCAGATCCACGAACATGTCGATCGCCATCGGGTTGATCGGCTGATCGTGAATGATCGAGAAGGAACGGATAGACGCATTGTGCCGGTTCACATCGTGGTGATGGTGGTCATCGTGGTCACCATGATGGTGGTGGTGGTGGCCATGTTCATGGCCGTGATCATGCTTCGCCTCTTCACCCAGCCAGCGGCCGACATCGGCATTCTTGCTGCCGGCATCGTAAAGGCCGTTGTCGAGAAGACCCGCAGCGCTCCACTCGGTTTTGTCGCCATCCTCGATTGTCGCACGCGGATTGAGGGCCTGAAGGCGGGCCGTCAACGCGGAAATCGCCGCAGCATCGGCAAGCGCCCGCTTGGTCATCACCAGCCGGTCGGCCACAGCCGCCTGCTTCACCGCCTCTTCGTGATTGTCGAGCGTGGAGAGGCCGTTCACGGCATCCACCACCGTAATCATGCCATTGAGCACGAAATTCTGCGCGATCACCGGATTGCCCATGATCGATTGCATGACCGGGGCAGGATCGGCAAGGCCGGTCGTCTCGATCACCACCCGCTTCACCGGCTTCAGCTTGCCTGTCTGGATACCATCCATCAGTTCCGCCAACGTATCCACCAGCTCACCGCGCACCGTGCAGCAGAGGCAGCCCTCCGCCAGCTCGATAATACCCTCGCCTGCGCTTTCGACCAGCATGTGATCGATACTGACGTCGCCAAATTCATTGATGATGATCGCGGCGTCACTCATCTCGGGATCTTTGAGAAGCCGATTGAGCAGCGTCGATTTTCCGGCGCCGAGAAATCCGGTGATAATGGAAACCGGGATGCGATCGCGAGACATGCCTTGCCTGTGTGTTGATGGCGGCCCAGGCAGGTCATTGGACGACATGAAACCCGGAACCGCGCGATAAAAACAGAAATCGCCCAAGGCCTGAAGCCGCGGGCGAGACTGTAATATCATAACAGATCAGAGCTGCGAATAGCCAATCCACAAGCGTGGTCGCCCTTCGTCATTGAAGAGCGGTCAAGGCAATCAGAATGTCGGGCGTGGGATCGGGATCGGCACGTTGGCCACCTCGCCCTTGCCGGCAGCCCCCTTGGTCGTGTTGACAGCCACCGTCTCACTGCCTGGAATGAGACCGGCAAAGGAATATTCCGGTGGGCGGGTCATCTCCGTCACATAGGGCGAATGGATGACCATACGGCCGGCTTCATCGCGGCCCTCGCTACGCACCTTGGCAGCCTTCGGGTTGCAGATTTCGGCGCTGACATCGTTCACATCGCCGGTATCGCCATAAGGCGCCAGCGAAGCGAGCGAAACACCCTGACCGGAAGGCGCCGTCAGCCCCATCTGCAGCAGGTCGGCAGACTGGTCGGTTCGTCCGGCAAGGCTGTCCGCGCCCAGCACCACGGTGATGACGGAGCGGCCATTGCGCACGGCAGACGACACCTGATTGAAGCCGGAGGCACAGATGAAGCCCGTCTTCATGCCGTCAGCGCCATCGAAGCGGCCGACCAGCATGTTGAAATTGGCATAGTTCTTCTTGCCGGTGCTGACGCCTTCCAGCGAGAAATAATGGGCATATTCCGGAAACTCGCGCTTGATGATCAGCGCCAGCAGCGCCAGATCACGCGCGGTCGTATATTGCCCCTTGCCGGGCAGGCCGTTGGCGTTCACATAGCGGGTGGAGCTCATGCCCAACCGCTGCGCCTGCGCATTCATCTGCGCCACGAAATTGTCGCTGGTACCACCGATGGTCTCGGCAATCGCCACGGCTATATCATTGGCGGATTTGATCAGCAGCAGCTTCAGCGCGCTGTCCATCGTCAGCTTCTGGCCGGGCTTGAAATACATTTTAGAGGCCGGCTGGTCGGCGGCCTTCTTGCTCATCACCACTTCCGTCTGCGGGCTGAGCTTGCCGGCCTTCATCTGCGAAAAGGCGATATAGGCAGTCATCAGCTTGGTGAGCGACGCCGGATACCACTTGCGGAAGGCTTCCTGATGGGAAATCACCTTGCCGGTTTTGACATCCACCACCATTTTCGGATTGGCATTGGCCACAGGCGCCACGGCAACGAGGCCTGCGGTCATGATGGCAACGGCTGCGGAGAGCCGCCGGGCGGCGTTTGGCGATTTAACTGTCTGTGGCAAGGCTTGTCCTCGAATTCCCGTCTTCGGTCGGGGAATGGCAATATTCACCATATATGTCCTAGCAATGGCAAAGTACATTGATTACGTCAATTATGCGGCGCACTATCCACCACGGAGGATGGCTTTTACCACACGCCGCACCGATGAACCCAGGAATGAACGAATGCCGATTTTGAACAGAGCCGCCGAACTTCAACAGGAAGTCAGCGAATGGCGGCGTCACCTGCACGAAAATCCCGAGATTTTGTATGATGTCGACAACACCGCAGCCTTCGTTGCGGACAAGCTGAAATCTTTTGGCGTTGACGAAATCGTGACCGGTCTTGGCCGCACGGGTGTGGTCGGCATCATCAGGGGCAATCTTGCCGGTGGACGCACCATCGGCTTTCGCGCGGATATGGACGCCTTGCCCATTCTCGAGGAAACCGGCAAGCCCTGGGCATCGAAAACAGCGGGCGCGATGCATGCCTGCGGCCATGACGGCCACACCGCCATGCTGCTCGGCGCGGCCAAATATCTCACCGAGACCCGCAATTTCGCCGGCTCTATCGCCGTCATCTTCCAGCCCGCCGAAGAAGGTGGCGCTGGTGCACTCGCCATGGTCGAGGACGGCCTGATGGAGCGTTTCGGCATTAACGAGGTCTATGGCATGCACAATATGCCGGGAATACCGCTCGGCGCCTTCGCCATCCGCAAGGGCGGCATCATGGCGGCACCGGACAAGTTCTCCATCACCGTCAAAGGCCGGGGCGGCCATGCGGCACAGCCACACCGCACCATCGATCCCATCACCATCGGCGCACAGATCGTCGGCAATCTGCAGATGATCGCCTCGCGCAATGCCGATCCAATCCGATCCGTGGTCGTCTCCGTCACCCGCTTTCACGCCGGCTCCAGCCATAACATCATCCCCAACGAGGCATTGATCGCCGGCACGGTGCGCAGCCTGGACGAAACGGTGCGCGACCTTGCGCAGGTCCGTATCAAGCAGATGGCGGAAGGTATTGCCCTTGCCAACGGCGCGGAAGCGGAAGTCGTCTATGAGCGTTATTGCCCGGTGACCTTCAACCATTCAGACGAGACCGACCACGCCATCCGTGTGGCGCGCGATGTGGTGGGCGAACCGAATGTCGACCCCGATGTCGACCCTTCCATGGCGGGAGAGGATTTTTCCTTCATGCTGAAGGAAAGGCCGGGCGCCTTCATCTTCCTCGGCAATGGCGATTCGGCCGGGCTTCATAATCCCGGCTACGATTTCAACGACGAGGCCATCGCCTACGGCATTTCCTACTGGGTGAAGCTGGCTGAACAGCGGCTGACGAGCTGATTGCCGACTGACGCGAAGAAAGCCGGGAAGAGATCGACCGCGATGAAGAACGCGGTTGATCCGCAGGCATCGTCAGGTTAAAGAGCAATTCAGTGTCCACGTAGCTCAGCAGGATAGAGCACAGGATTCCTAGTTGATAATTGGGGGCTACAGTCCGAAAGGCTGTAGTCGATCTGCTCAAATTCGGGGAACGCTTAGCTGGGCTTCCAGCATGCCAATCCCGAGCCAAGCTTCAGGCGAAAGCCTGTTGAAGGTGTAGAGACTGGTAGGGCAGCGCCTAAAGGCCGCAAGGTCCATGGTGAAGGGACAGTCCAGACCACGAACGCCCTGCCATTCGTGGCGGGACGGCGGTTAAAGCCGAAGTGGTATGAATCCTGGGGTCGGAGGTTCGAATCCTCTCGTGGACACCATTTTCCTGAGAATTATCTTTTTAAAACAACTAGTTAATGAAAATACCGGAGCTTAAATCCACCTTTCTGCCCACCTTTCGGGGTGCGGTATGAGGTCGCTCCCCTACTCTCGATCGGGGAGCTTCGCTCGTTCGAAACAAGGGGAATCGGTTTGGATGGATCGTTATTGCGAGAATTGGAGCAGCCTCCGTATCGAGTCCAACCAGTGACACAAGCTGCTCACCAAGAAACTGGTTCCAAATAGCTGCCGTCGAATGTGAGTGAACCGGCGCCGGAATCCACACTCTACATCAGCGGATTTCGAGAACTGAATTTCCCGTGACGACCAAAGTACCGTGGCCATACCTTGGCGTATGTCTTCGGCCAGTTAACTCGTGACGAGAAACCTGCGGGGCGCGGCTGTCCGGCAGTTTCTACGGGTCAACAGATTTGGCCTGTTCGTCTGCCTTAGCTTTCGCTCGTGCTGCCTGATCAATGACGCCCTGAATGGAACGTCCAGTTTCGGGTGACGCGAGAAGATCTCCTAGAATTTTTTCAAGCGTGGCTTTATCGTACGCTTTTGCTCCTATGTCCGAGTAATGGAGACTGACAGGATATCCGCGTGAGTTGGTATCCCATTTAGCAAGAAGGACAGGATTGTTAGGTTTTTCAGAGGTCTTTGCTCCAAGCCCTTTGAATTCCTCGTATTCAGGGGGACTGAAATCAGCGACCACCACCGCAAAAATAGAATTGTGTTGTTTCGGTTTCTTAATTCTAAAGGTCTCGACACCTATACGCACCGCCTCACCAGTAGCCTGCCGCACTTGCTCGTCTAGTTCACGAAGCACCTGCGAAATTTCATTGGCTTCTCTAACCGCCGCTTCATGCGCCGTTAGTCCTTCAGCTAGTCGACTTGCAAAATCTACCACGACTCAATCCTTCACGATGGCGGCTATAATTGGAAGATGATCCACCTTGAATCTACCGCTTTCAACCGCGCTGACAAGTGTGGGGTCGCGGTAGACGGTCACGCTCTTATCCACCAAGTGCCAATCGCTCCCACCTACAAACCCATGCGAAAACAACATCTGGTCGAATGTCAGCCATTTATGAATGTCATCAGCGGCATAAAAGTAGGTCCCTGTTGGAGAAGGTAGCTCTCCGTCACGTGAATATCCATTCGGACACGCAATATGCTTCCAGAAAGGGTTATAAAGAAGCTCCCTTTTTCTCGACACGTGCGCAGCGTCCCTTGTCGCCCTTAAGAATGAACGCATCGACTGATTGTACGGCTCTTCGTTGTAGTCGCCCAAGAGGATAATGTTATTACACCCCCTCCCCAAGGACTCATCAACTTCCTGGCGCAGGCTTTGGCCAATGAGAAGTCTATTCGGGGCCTCGTCAACAAGCATGAGACGGCTTGGCCAATGCGAAAGAAAGAAACGAACTTCGAGGGCATCGCAGATCAGCGCATCAATTTGGACCGCTAATTTGTAGTTCTTACCTCCAACGCCCGCGGTTTTGAAGATTGGTTCATCGAAGAATGCAAGGTCGTTGCGGTAGATAACGCCAAGATTGTAATTTGCCTTACCGTCATGCCTCTGAAAAAACTGAGATGTTAGATTTGATCTTCCGATATTTTTGTCTAACCAGTCCATATCTTCTTGGTCGACTTCGCCGAGGAAAAATATGTTAATGGTTGAGAGCATTGCCTCAATGGTTGCTAACACCAAAGCCTTTTCGAGGTCTGGAAGCTTGTTCCCCTTTGGCGGGGTTAGATGGGAATTCCACCACCCTATCGTGAACCCAGACGTTTTGGGCTCATCTTCCCCATCTGACATTTGGACCATTTTTTAAAATCTGTTTGCCTCGCCCAAATTTCATCCGTATTTTGATCGTCGCGAATTCTTCACTACTTCATGGTGCGAAGGACGTCAAAGGGTAGTACAATTACCAAGCTGGCACCTAAATGCGAAACAGCTCTGATCCGTTCGACAGCGGCGGCAAATTCCACAAGTTTAGCTGCTATGAAGTTGAGTTTGCTTGTTTTTTGCACCTCACGATTTTCTGCCCTTTGGAAACTCGCCATTTCACAAGCTTTTCCATGCGGTTGCTGATCTGACTTGTCGCGTAACGGCGTCTAAAAATTCAGCGCCGTGGGGTGTGCCCCCAAGTTTGGGGAGACGCGCCTCGCGCGCGCGTACTGGTCCGGAATGGCCACAGCGCGCATTATTCGTATCTGGCGAACACTGGTCTCAATTGTTCGGACAAAGGCGCATCAAACGATGTTGTTATCATCCGCATATCGGACAATACGCGGAGCAATATCGTCCGACAGACGGATGCCCGCCACTATCCTTGCAAATACGGCAGGGTCCCAATCTTCACGCGCAATATAGTAGTTCAAATCGACCATTTTGCCGACATGGGTTGCTCGTACTGTGTCAGCCCGTCGATACAGAACATAGCTCTCGTGTTGAATAAACGGGTGTTCGCCTGCATAGAGGACACAAGCCGGATCGTGGTATTTGTCGGGCTTGGTTGAGGTAATATTTACGACCATCACTTGATGTTGATCGCATGGGTCGTTCATCACCGCATGAAGGTGGTGGATCTCATTCGCAGGCGCCAGAAAAGAGGCCTTTTCATACGGCTTGTAAACTGGCGTCATGCTGCCCTGTATGAAGAAATAAGCGCACGCTCCGCCTGAAGCTCATTCGCTCTATCAACGGGATCGTCTTTGTCCAAGGCATCGAAGATTGTCGCCAGCTCGATCGGAATGGAGGATCCGTTAGGATTCTTCCACTCGGGGCAAAAGTCATGCGTCCACTGCGCCAGGTCGAACTGGTCGATATCCTTAAATTTTTCCCATGTGTCCTCAAGCACCTTCACATCACCACGGCTCAGTTCATCCAACTCATCGGGAGAAAGCGTCTGAGCAAGGCGCAATGTATTGCCGTAACGTGGAGATATAAACTCCAGCCATTCATCTTGGCGGTTAGCCGCAACACCCTGCATATGAGAATAGGTGTAGCTGTTCACTGGCCCGAATGGCATTGATACGTAGACGTCGCCCACGACAGGAAAGTCCTTTCGCTCCATGCTCAGTCGATCAGCCAGATAAATCAGCTTGGTCGCCTTCAGGATGTTTATCGCCCCCCCAGCCTTTAAGGCAAAGAACGCCGTTACCTGCGCAGCTTTGCGGGTCATGAACCAGTCAGGGATGGTCGGTACATAGGTCATAGTTCAAATCATATAGTCCGATTTGCGCCTGTCTACCAGTGCTACGGCATGCAACGGTATGTGCTGCGTTGATTACGCTTGATTAAATTTCAAAGGTGGAGGCCGATAATAGGTCCATTTGTGAGAATCACCGGTCCCGTCTCAATGTCAATTGCTGCCTTGACCTTAATATTCCTATATAACTGCGAGCCGTCCCTTTAGGGAAAACGCCTCCAGCAACCATCGTACGGAGTTCGTCCGATGTTGGGTTTCGTGAGGTTTTCGGCGCCAACCGACATTGACCGTGGAAGCAAAAGAAAAGGCCAGCGCCTGACTGCTGGCCTATTTCTCTCTGCGCCAGTTCATCCGTGGTCGCGGGCGTTACATAAACCAAATCGATCCATTCAATAAGCCCATCACAAAATTTGATGTTCTGTTTCCGCTCTGTATTATCAGGGTCGGCCGCCCTTTTTACGGCTTCCGAAAATTCGTTCTTTTTTAGGGAGTGACAAAATTCCTGCATCTGCCTTACGGCAAGCGTAGCTAGGACCCCGTTCCCCTATTTCAGCCTATTTTACGCTCTCATCAGTATTTCCCACTATTTTACTGGCTCATGGGGTGACTGAAAAAAAGCGGGGGCGTGGGTTTCCGGCTTGTTTCCCCTCCCCGTTGTTTCCCGTAAATTCGGGGCGGTACTGACTCCAAAAAAAACGGCGAACTGATCAAGTTTCCATCATGCTTGCCGGCTGGCGTCAGTTTGCAGTGACCTTGTTTTTACAACATTGAGACGGTCTGCTTCGATCGTTCTCTCAGTCTCTTGATAGTTTTGTGCGGCCACGTCCAATGGCAGCCATGGGTTACCCGGCATTCGCTTGAAATGCTCGGGGACCAAATCCGTCTGAGCAAGCAAGAAGTCACGAACAGAGAAAAGCAACCTAGTGAGGCGCCTGTAATCCTGTCTCGTTTCAAAGCCAATCGCCTCGCGCGGAACTTGATCCCATATCAAATCCAACGCTGACAAGCTCTCTTCCATTTGGATAGCCGCGCCCGTGATCGATTTTGCAGGCTCGAAAGAGAGCAACTGCCTTGTTGCAAGTTCACGGTCATACTCGTGCATCCTTGCGTCTTCCAGCCTGCCCTTGTGTGCGAATCTGTCTTTTGGGAGCTCGAACGAGGCCTTTTCGTAGTCCATTTGCTTTTGCACGCCGGCAGCGATGGCCTCTGCGAGTTGCAGCACCTTGTCGGATGCATCAGCGCCCGTCTGGGTTCGAAATTGAAACTCGGCCGTCAGCCGCTGTTGATCCTGCCGGACCTGATTTTCCTTTCGTGAAGTGCGCACCATTGCCTGTCCCATAAGATTTCCTCGCTTTGGTTTCATGAACTCGCTGAGGAGGTTGGAGCAGCGTTCGTGAAGCAGCAATCAATAGTCCGAGGTATGGGGGTTTTCGGGTTAGTTTCCACAGGCCAAGTTTTAGACACGCATCAAATCAGCACGCACAATAGGTCTTGGCGCCGACGCTCTGAAAGACCAATGTTTCTTTTTTCGTCGCTAATAAAAATCTCAGTTGAGTAGACTCGACTCTGAACGCCCTGCGTGTTTTGTAATCGCGGGGACATTATTGGGGGCTTTCTTGACAACTGTTTATTTGCGGGTGCTTGGCGCCCTGTTCATTTCGTGTGCCCTGAGCGCATGCACAACTTCGCGGGAAGCGTTCAACGCCAATCCGAAGTCGATCGATAAGCCGACGCTCTGTCGCACTTACCTGCAAAGCCAAGATCCAGCATTCCAGCAAGATATTCTGAAGGAACTGAATCGACGTGGCGTTCAAGCTTTTGATTGCCCTCAGATGGTTCAGAATCAGGATGCAGCGGCCACTGCACTTGTTGCTGTAGCACTTGTGGGCACCGCCGTCGCCGTGTGCGCGAACAACAATTGTGGCGGCGGCTATCCTCCGCCTCGAACGTACCACGGCAATTGCCAATACAACTGGCAATACGATGCGGCCGGTAACCGCTGCGGCAATCGCAGCGCTTGGGCTCGCCCCGGTGGCTATTACTGAAGAAAGGACACCAATGCGTAAAAGGTTTCTGTTTGCTGCTCTCGCAGTATTTTTTTCTCCAGCCACCAATTCGCTCGCCTGGGATGGCGTCGATACGGAAAGCGGAAATGACGTTGAAATAGGGAGCGGTAATCTTGTTCGCCCCGGTCGCGATATCGAGGTCTATGATTACGGCTCCAGCTCCTATCGCGATGTCGAAGTTCAATCAATTCGACGCTCTGGGTCGTCTGTCGAAGTCGAAGTGTATGACAACGAAAGCGGTGAGTACCGGACCTTCGAAATGGAAGACGACTGAGTTATCGGCATTCAAGTCATTTTTTCAATCCCCTCTAAGATAAGGCGCGACTAGTAGTGAATCAGGATAGTTTTGAAACCGACCTCATTGACCCTGACCCATTTCTAATCGCGACACTGGTAATCGGTGCCGTTGGGGCACTCGGTACGCTAGCGCAAGGGTACGCGGCAATCACCGCAACTCGGAGATCCATCGCATCTGGGGACGCCGTCAGTAATGTAGTGGAGGGCGGCTTGCGCCGCAGCCTTTCTGACGCGATTAGGGACACCGAAGATCTGATCCGGCTGCTGGCGAGACAGCAATTGCCCGCCAGCATCGACATTCCAGTACTTGCTCATGAGTTCCGTTACGGAAGCGGTCCGATGCTTCTCGAAATGCGCGATTTTATCCAGTTCCAAGACGTTTACTCCCGCCTTGCATTCTCAGCAAAGTCTGTGAACGAAGACGTTCTTACGCTTCTCAGAACGAGCCCGATCAGAGCAGAGCAATTGGGCCGGCTAATGAATTTAGAGGGCCTCAATCCTACAGCCCAGATCAATGAATTTTATCGCGGAAGCATGTCTACTGGGCAGGTGCTGGATTCAGCTTTGGAAGCGTTGAAGGGCTACCAGAGACTACTTGAGCGCCTCAATTTGCAGAACTGATGATGTCTAGCACGGCACGTTTATCAAAAGCTGCTTCAAATCTTCAGGAGCTTCGACACGTAGGCCGCCTGGATTACACCAACCAAGCGAAGGCTCGTCATCGGTACCGGGCTCCCTTTCGTCGTCATCTTCTCTGTCTTGAAGCTCGGGAAATGTGTCTGCGAGATACGGCTCCAGGTTCTCGTCGCCGTCGAGATGATCAAGGAGCGCGATAAGCTCCTCAATCTTGGCTTCGACCTGGTCGCGGCGGTATTTGAGGAGGGCGCGGCTCATGGTGCAAACCTTCAGGCCGTACGGGCAATCTGCGTGAAAATCGCGTGTACGGCGCTTTCGTCGCAATAAAAGTAGGCGCGACAATCGCCCAAACGGTCATGAACCCATCGCGTGAGCGTCAGTACGTCATCGAACGTTGATAGCTGGTAGGCGAAGATTGCCGCCTCCATGCGCTCCACAACGGTCTTTGCATCCTGGCATCGTTGCTCTTGCGCAAGATATTTCGCCGTAGGCTCCCGCCGAAGGCCAGATGGGTCAAGATCGAACAGCGTTGCCCATTCCGCGCTGTCAGCCTCATAGGCAAGCGTGTGAAGGTCGATGAGGTGAGAGAGCGTCACATGGTCCGCTGTATCGGCAAGCGCGGTGACGGTCGGCGTGGCGGCGGCGATGACTGCGGCCTTCATGAAGGTTCTGCGGTTCATTGGGATTTACCTTTCGGGCGATAGGCAAGCGCGCAGTGCGCGGCGCAATATGGTTTGCCGTCAATGGCAGGGGAGCCGCAAAACACATGCGGCTCATGACGTTCGGGAGGCGTGAGCGGAAAGTGGCAATCGCTGGTCTTCATCAGGTGAAGCGGGCGGCCTTCGGCAAGAGCTTTCGTCATGCCTTGGTTCCACCCGGAATGTAGAGGCCGATGACAGCGCCAACGAGCTTGCTCTCCAGGTAGTCGCAACTGAAGGGGCCTTCAGCCCAGCCGCCGCCCCATTGAGGCACCATGCCCTTGCGGTTTGCTTCAGCGGCAGTGGCAAGCCAGTCTTGGAACTCTGCGGGTGTCGTGGTCCTCATAGAGCCGACATGCCAGCGAGGTTCTTCACCGGCCTTTTGCCATGCACTGTGGCGGGCTTGGCAGACATTGCGCCGGCCGCCGATCCACTCGATGACATAGATATCGCCAACGCGGGGCGTCCGGTCTTCGGTGTCGATCACAACGACCTCCCCCGGCTCGATGAAGGGGAGGCTGTGTCGGTCTGTCACCTCGAAGGCGATGCTGTGCGGCGGCAGGGCGCGATAGACGTTCAGGGTGTTATGCTGCTGGGGCCGGCTGGTGATGGCGCTCATGCTGAAACCCTCCGGCTTTCTGGTGCAGGAGCCACCACTGCGAAAGCAGCATCATCGGTGTGCTGAATGTGGACGCGCCACGTCATTCCGTGGATTTCCTGCATGACGTTCGCGAGTTCGCCCGCGAGACGTTCGACTTCGGAAATCAAGTCCTTGCCGCCGTCCAACTGGCGGGAAATGTTGGGGTGAAGTGCCGGGGCGGTCTTCATACTTCTTCCCCCAGATCAGACCAAATTGCCTTTGCGATCCACATGCTAGCTGCATGGCGCTCGTCGCCTCCAAGGGTAGCGTAGGCAGCGGTTGCCCGAACCTTGAGAGCAATTCCTTCCAGGGTGCTGGCGCGGATTTTGACGATATCCTGAACGACGCGGCGCAATTGCACTTCCGCATTCCAGTAAGCCTGAAGGGCCGCTTCAAGGCCGGAAGCCTGAGCTACCATGGTCTTGATGGACGCAGAGGGGAATAGACGGAAATCTCTCCGCTGCCCCCTGAAAGAGGTGAGCCAGAAACACGTCGTCGGCGTACTTCCGGGCGCTCTGGCTCGCCTGGACGATGACGGGACTGTCCGTTTTTGCCGCCGCACGCATGACGGCCAGCAACGTTTCGAGATTGGTCACGTTGAAAGCCGGCATTCCGTAGCCGTTGTCAGCGGCGTGGTCGAGAATCTGCCTCAGAGAGGTCAAAGCCATGTCTGGTGGTCCCTGCTTTTAAAAGTTGGAGATTAGGTGCGGCCGCCCTGAAGTCTGAAGCGATCGAGCGCAACGGCGACGATGATGACGAGGCCCTTGATGATGTATTGCCAGATATCGGAGACACCGACGAGGATGAGGCCGTTCGAAAGGACAGCGATTATCAGCGCTCCGACCAGCGTTCCCCAGATGGAGCCGACGCCGCCCACGAAGCTTGTCCCACCTAGAATGACGGCCGCGATAGCATCAAGTTCGTATGCCTGCCCCAACTGAAGGCCGTTTGCTGCATAGAGACGCGCCGCTGACATTACGCCACCCAGCCCCGCGAGCAGTCCCGAGGTCGCGTAGACGAAGAGTAGAACACGCGGCACCTTGATCCCTGTCAGGCGCGCCGCTTCGGCGTTGCCGCCGATCGCGTAAATCCAGGTCCCTAGCACGGTGCGCTTGAGCACGAACCACGAGGCGGCGATCGTCAGAAGTGCGATGACGGCAAGCCAGGGAACACCGAACAGGGTCCCATTACCGATGAAATCAAATGGAAGTTCGGCATTGAATACGGTCGTGTCATTCCCAAGAAGGCGCGCGACACCGCGAATTGCGGTCAGGGAGCCAAGGGTCACAATGAATGGCGGTAAACGCAGGGCCGAGATGATCGCACCATTCACGAGGCCGCAAATGAGACCGACACCGAGCGCAGCCGGGATGCCCAGCAGCCCCATGTCCGGAAATAACGAGACGAGGACGCCCACCATCGCGGCAGCGGCGAGGATCGAGCCGACGGACAGATCAATGCCACCGGTCAGGATGACGAAGGTCATCCCCGCCGCAAGGACAGTGTTGATGGAGGCTTGTTGCATCACGATCGACAGATTGTTGACCGTGATGAATCTGCCGGTCAGCAGATGGAAGCCGACAGTCAGGATCACCAAGACCGGCAGCATCCCCAGCGCGGTCATCGTGGCACGAAAGTTGGCTCGCTTCTGGTCCGCGGCTCCGCTCATTGACATAGACATTGTCTCCTCCGGTTTTAGTTTTCAGGCGGCGACCGAGGCTCCCGTTGAAAGCGCCATGATCGCTTCCTGGGATATCCCTCCTGTCGGCGCGGGGCATACTTCGCCTGCTATTCGTCCTTCTTGCATCACGAGGACGCGGTCGCTGATGCCGATGATTTCGGGAAGGTCGCTCGAGATGACCACGACCGCGATGCCGCTTGCGGCAAGCTCGTCGATAATGCGGTAGATTTCAGATTTCGCCCCGACGTCCACACCGCGGGTCGGCTCATCGAGGATGACCACCTTCGGTTTTCCGGCGAGAATCCGGGCGATCAATGCCTTTTGCTGATTGCCGCCAGACAGCGAACCTACATTCACCGATGCGGATTTCGTCCGGATCGACAGCCTGCTAACCGCTTCGTCGGATCGCTCCTTGGCTTTCGCGAAATTCAGTAACCCGCCGCACTGAGCATCTTTCGCAATAACGGCGATGTTGATGTTCTGATCGATCGACATGTCGAGGAAGAGCCCAAGACCGTTTCGATCCTCCGTCAGGTAAGCGATCCCCGCGTCGAGCGCATCACGCGGAGACGCGATGGCGACCGGCTTGCCGTCAATCTCTATTGTCCCGGACAATTTTGAGTCCGCGCCGAAGATCAGTCGGGCAAGCTCCGTCCGCCCGGAACCAACAATACCAGCGATCCCGAGAACTTCGCCGGCGAAGGCATCAAACGAGCAATCGAGGACGCGCACTCCATCGTCGACATTCAGCGCTCTCAGCATCAGCTTGCCACGACGCGAGCCGCCATGGGCTTTCTTGTAGAACGAGGTCAGGTCTCGTCCGACCATCATTGAGATAAGCCTATCGGCGGAAAGCTCGCTTCTGTCGAGTGTGCCGACATAGTTGCCGTCCCTGAGCACCGATACCCTGTCGGCCAGGCGATAGATTTCCTCCATGCGATGGCTGATATAGATCACCGCGATACCTTGCGCCTTGATGGCGGCGATAATCTCGAACAACTTATCCGTTTCGCGGGACGTAAGGGATGTCGTGGGCTCATCCATCACTATGATGCGGGCATCCACAGCGAGGGCGCGGGCGATTTCGACCATCTGGCATTCTCCCAGCGACAGGCAGGAGACCTGATCGGTCGGAGCAAAGGTTGCACCTAGTTTCTGCAGGATCGGCTTCGACTTCTGGAGAATCGATCGCCTATCCGTCATGCCGAAACGCCGGGGCTCGATTCCGAGAAAGATGTTCTGCGCCACTGTCAGGTTCTGGGCCAACGACAGTTCTTGATAGATGACGGCGACACCGCTCGAACGAGACGCCACGGGATCGCCAGTTGCCAGACGCTTCCCGGCAAGCAGGATTTCGCCACCGGAGTCGGGTGTATAGGCGCCCGATAAAATCTTCATGAGGGTGGATTTGCCCGCCCCGTTCTCACCCATTAAAGCGTGGGTTTCTCCTGCCGAGACAGTGATTGAGACGTTGTTTAACGCTCGGGTCGCATTGAAAGTCTTGCTGATCCCCCGCATCTCCAACAGCGGTTGATTGGGCGTCATTTGGCAGTCCTCCTCTTCCTCCTGCGACGAGAAAAATTGGGGCGGCACCTCCCACCGCCCCAAGCACTCAGCGCTTTGCGTCCCAGCCGACGTACTCGTTCACGTTGTCCTTGGTGACGAGCTTGGTATCGAGCAGCGTCACTGCCTTTTCGGGCTTCTTGCCGTTCAGAAGGTCGACGGCGAGTTCGGCTGCCTTCTTTGCCATGCCGTAGGGGTCTTGGGACGAGGATGAGACAATACGGCTGTTGCTGCTCTTGAGAGCGGCAACGATATCAGGGGAACCGTCCACCCCTGCGATGATCATCTCGGAGCGGTTAAGCTGCCTGGCAGCGAGATCCGCTCCGATTGCAGTCGGATCGTTCGCGCCGAAAACTGCGTCGATTTTATCGAAACGGGTCAGAAGCGACTGCATCACAGCCAACCCGCCCTCGCGAGAGGCTTTGCCGTCCTGATTATCCGAAAGCACTTTGATGTCCGGATACTTCGAGAAAGCCTGCTTGCATCCCTTCACGCGATCCATGATTGATGAGATCGGAGGTCCGTTGATGATGACAACGTCGCCCTTGCCCTTGAGACGCTCAGCAAGATCAGTGCAAGCAAGTTCACCGGCCTGGACGTTATTCGTCATGACTGTGAGATCAGAGCCTGCAGCAGAAACGTCCATTGCCGCTACAACGGCACCGGCAGCCTTGGCTTTTTCCACGAATGGCTTCACAGCAACGGCATCCACTGCATTGATAAGCACGACCTGAGAGCCACCGGCGATGAAGCTGTCAATCTGGGAAGCCTGCTTGTTGAGATCGTAGTCAGCGCCGACCACGGTTACCTTGGTAGCCGGGTTCTTTTCCTTCAAGCCGTCTTCAGCGCCTTTGATTAACGGAACGAAGAACGGATTGCCAAGCGTACCAACGGTGATGCCGGCTGCAGTAAGTTTGTCCTGCGCGAATGAAGAAACAGGGACGCTTATGACGGCCGCGGCCGTAAGCAATGCTAACTTGTTCATGCACTTCTCCTCCTTTTTGAAGTCATCCAATCGACATTCCGACCGTATTGTCCGCACAAGACGGACCGTAGGCTCTCCCAAGTGCAAGTCAATGAGCACTTTCCATTAAAGAAAAGGAGCTCGCCTCAGAACCGAGCGGACCCTGGCACCCGCTGAAACCTCGAACAAAGACGGCTGCGTTGGGACAACATCGCAGCCATTCTTCGCCCTCCTGCGAGGCAATCCTGATAACGAGCGATTAGTCTTGGAACTTCACGCTGCGCGTAAGCTTTGCGATCTCGGAGATAGTTTCTTCACCGGTCTTGCGATCACGCTGCCAGATATTGCGGCCAACGATAACACCGCGAGCACCGCCGCGGATCGTCTGAGCAACCGCGTCGATCGTTTCCGACGGAGGGCCGGAGAGCGGACCGCCAGCGATGACGAGTGGAACCTTCAATTCCTCAGCGAGGCGCTTTGTGCGCTCCTCGCCAGGGAAAGCGATCTTGATGATGTGCGCACCCAAATCGTAGGCAATACGTGCGACTTTCTCTTCCTGGACAACCACTTCCTCGGTGCGCGGAGCACCCATGATGACTGGTTCGAGAACCAGGGGAATATCCCAACGATCGCAGGAAGCAACGACTTTTCCGACACGCGCGCACATCTGGACGCGCTCGTACCTGGACATATTCCATGGGAAGAGCATCTTCACGGCGTCAACGCCCATGCGGACGGCCTCTTCAACCGTCGTGATCAGGTCGTGCGATCCACCGCCGTCCAGCTCGCGGAATTCGTTGTATGTATCGATCGTCAAGACCCGCGTGAGATGCGGATGGGCCGCGAAGAACTTCTCGGTCTGCTTGACCTGGCCGGGGGTCATCATGAAGCCGGTCACATCATTGTTGGCCCAGGCCGCGAACGGTGCAGACGGCGTCTCGAGGCCTTCGATGCGGTCGAAAATCAGACCGTGATCGACAGGCATGATGATAGCCGCGCGATCGCTGGGCAAGGTACGACGAAGACGATATTCCATCGACATGAGATTTTTTCCTATCTTCTCGACGGCTCCGGCCGTCGGATTAGTGCTCCACCCTAGTCTCATTCCGAAGTTTTGTACGGACAAGACGGACGATACGTATCTACACTCCGATCTTTTTTGGTGTCAAGGATAAAGTGGGAAGCACAGACACGCCGGCAGGCGCGCGGCCAGCTCCATCGTCTTCGTTCCATGTCAACGACGAAGCTGAGAAGCACTGATTTCATGAGGATTTTTGCCGCCAGATCAGACGACGAGGACGATTACCATTTTGTAGGCACGGCCTATTGTCGGCGCACCGTCAGCAATGCGCCGCATCGAGCGGAGAGACTCATGCTCGTGAATGTTGAGATGCGCTGGTTTATTCGCTTTCTGCGCTAGACTGCGCAACTTCTACAGGAGCTTCCGCGTCTACGGAGATCGTTACAACATCGCTTCGTACGAAGGACCGGTAGAAGTCGAATACACGTCCGAGTTCAGAGCGAGACGTGGACTGCACGAACAATACAGGCGCTCCTCTGGCGAGGCCCAATAGCTTTGCCGTATCGGCGGGAGCCCCAACGGCTGCCACTTCTCGCCGAGCGGCGAAGATCGAAAAACCTGCCTGCGCGAGCGTCTGGTTCAACGACGCATTCCCTTCAAGCACGGGCTTCCCGAGCAGCAACGCCCCCACATCCGCCGGCATATAATTGATGGAATGCATTGCCGCCTTTCCATCGATATGACGAATGCGTTCGATTGCGAACCCGTTCTCGCCTTTTGGAACGCCTAATCCCTCCGCAGCGAAATCTGGCAAGGGCTCGAAACCAGCACGGAGAACCGAAGTCTCGATGGATCGATCAGGTGAGTGTCCACCCGTTTCCAGAAAGCCCTGGGTAACCTGAAGCTTCCATTGATTTTCGGCAGGATCGGAAACGAAAGCACCCCTCCTGGGCACGATCTTTACCAAACGCTGTTGCTCAAGTGCACGGAGCGTTTCACGGACAGTGGAGCGAGCGAGGTCAAACGATCGACAAAGCTCTGTTTCGCCAGGGACACGGTCGCCGACCTGGTACTTCCCGGTTTTGATTTGCCCTTCGATTATACGCGCGAGCTGGAGATAGTAGGGTTCCGCAGACGTGCGATCGATGTTTTGCATGACGAATCTTTTCCTTTGTCCGAACGAAACGTACACCGAATTGATAGCCGCAGTCCATTGGGTGCGCCCTTACACGGCCTAAACTGATCCCGAGCGTTACATTAATACGACGGGCGCTATTCTACGCCATCCGCTACGTCATTTGGCTTACCGATCCGAGGCTAGCCACACCCGACAAATGCCTGCGAAGGGCTGAGACTCTCCCCTCATATCATCAGGACAACCACAACGGCACATATAAAGCGTACCTGGGGTGCGTTATTTGTCCATAGGCGATCAGATTTTTGAGTCCGGTTAACAATTGGATTGACGGCCTTCCAATATTTTTGTACGTACAGAACATACAGTTCGAATTACTCTGGTGGAGAGAGTTATCTTGCTGTCGGTTCGGCGCGCTCGTCGCCACCGTTGAAGCTTCCGACAATAGTGTCGGATTTTTTGGGAGAGGAAGTCTCTATGTCTATGACTATGTGGCGACCGGCCATTGCCGGTGCGCGTGTGAGCACGCTTGCGCTTTCGATCGCTCTTGGCCTGTTGGCGGTCCGACCGGGCCATGCGGAGGAAGTGACTCTGACGGTTGCCCTCGCTGCAAACCCACAGATGGAAACAGCAGCGAAGCTTATCGACAACTTCTATGCCAAGTACCCGGACATCAAGGTCAAGTTCCAGACGCTCCCGGAAAACCAGCTGCGTCCAACAGTCCTCAAGGACGTCGCCACCAAGTCCGGCCAATTCGACGTTGTCATGATCGGCGCGTACGAAGTCCCGCTCTGGGCGGAGAAGGGCTGGATTGCCAACCTCAGCAAGGAGTATGTCGAAAAGGACACGGAATGGAAGGCTGATGACCTTCTGACCCCGATACGCGACCTCGTATCCTTCAAGGGAGATATGTTCGCGACGCCGTTCTACGGTTCTTCGTCGTTCATGTTCTACCGCAAGGACCTCTTCGACAAAGCCGGCCTTAAGATGCCCGAGCAGCCGACATGGGATCAGGTTGCCGAGTTCGCTGCGAAGCTCGACGACAAGGCCAACAACGTTTCCGGCATTTGCTTGCGCGGTATCCCGGGCTGGGGCCAAAGCCTCGCGCCGCTGACGACCGTGATCAACACCTTCGGCGGCCGTTGGTTCGACGAGAAGTGGGAGCCGCAGCTCAGCTCGGAAAAAAGCAGGGAAGCGATCAACTTCTACGTCAAGCTCCTCAAGGAACATGGCCAGCCGGATGCTGCCAAGGACGGATGGCAGGAGTGCCTGCAGCTCTTCACCCAGGGCAAGACCGCCATGTGGTATGACGACACGGTCTTCGCTGGCCCGGTCATCGACCAGGCAAACGATCAGGTAAAGGGCAACGTCGGCTTTGCTCTCGCTCCGATCAAAGTGAAACCGGGCTCTGGCTGGCTGTGGGCGTGGGGTCTGTCGATCCCGACCACCAGCAAGCATCAGGATGCTGCCTGGAAGCTCATCTCCTGGCTTACAAGCGAAGATTACATCAAGCTCGCAGGTGAGAAGGCTGGTTGGGGCACCGTGCCTCCGGGCTCTCGACAGTCCACCTACAAGCTGCCGGAATACGAAAAGGCCACCAAGGACTATGCCGATCTGACCCTCAAGTCGATCAGCGCGGCAAATCCGCTGAAGCCGACCGTCGATCCGGTTCCGTACACTGGCGTGCAGTACGTCACGATCCCAGAATTCGAACAGATCGGCGACTTCACGTCACAGCAGCTTGCCGGCGCGATCAGCGGCCAGATGAGCGGTGACGATGCGATAGCCACCAGTGAATCCAGGATCAAGGAGATCATGGAGGATGCGGGCTACATCAAGTAGTTGAGCCCGGGCGGGCCGCCCACCTCCCGGCGGCTCGCCAAACTTCAGGATCGTTTATGCGGATGAAAAATCATGTCATCGATTTTGCTATCAAGCAACGCCCGGACGGCACGCGCCCGTCGTAGTTTCGCAACAGGCTGGTGGAACCGGCTCCCGCTCCTTCCGGCGCTGATCTTCGTGATTTTGGTCACGCAGCTGCCTTTCGTCATCACTCTCTACTATAGCCTCCAGCGCTGGAATCTGGTTTCGACCACGGCACCGAGATTTGTCTGGTTTCGGAACTTCGTCAACGCCGCCAGCGATGCCGTCTTCCTCAAGGCGATTTTCAACACTGCCGTGATGACCTTCTCGATCGTTATTGCTTCGGTCGTCGTCGGCGGGCTGCTGGCGACTGGGCTCAATCGGGAATTCCGGGGTCGGACCATTGCCCGCACACTCGCAATCACACCGTTCTTCATCATGCCGGTAGCCGCCGCGCTTTTCTGGAAAACAGGCATCTACGATCCGACGTTCGGCATTCTTGGTTGGATCACCGACGAGATTGGCATAGGCCGTATCAACTGGATCAGTCAGTATCCGCGGCTAACGATCATCATTCTGACGACGTGGCAGTGGTCCGCCTTCGCGCTTCTCATCCTTCTGGCCGGCATGCAGTCGTTTCCGCCGGAAGTCTCCGAGGCAGCAGAAGTTGACGGAGCAAGCCGCCTCTATGTGTTCCGCCGTCTGATGTTACCGCATCTGCGTCCGTTCATCGAACTGACGGGCCTCCTCGTTGCCATGTACGTGCTCGAGAACTTTGCAGCCATCGCCATCCTGACGAATGGCGGCCCCGCCTATTCAACGACCAACCTCTCATATTACGTCTACCTCGAGGCATTCAGCTCCTTCGACCTTGGGCGCGCCTCTGCCTTCGGAATGATCTCTCTCTGGCTTGCCATGGCTCTGACCATTCCGATGCTGCGCGTCGTGTCCGGTATCTTCAAGGAAGGAGGGCGCGCATGACCCGCCGGCGCACAAGTTACTTCGATCTTTTTCTGACCGCTCTAACCTGGATCGGTACGCTGGTCATGTTCACGCCGATTACGTGGATGATCCTCACGAGCTTCAAGACGGAACAGGACGCGGTCAGCTATCCGCCGAAACTGTTCTTCACGCCGACGCTCGATCACTATCGTCGCATCTTCGAGAACGATTTCGCGTCCTTTGCCACGGCATCGATCATCGTCACGGTTGTCTCGACGGCCATCGTGATCATCCTCGCCGTGCCTGCTGCCTTCGCTCTCACCGTTCGCCCGGTGCCAAAATGGCGGGATGTGCTCTTCTTCTTCATCTCGACGAAGATGATGCCCATCGCAGCTGGCATCGTGCCGATCTACCTCGTCGCCCGCGCCTTCGATCTTCTGAACACCTCGACTGTGCTGATCATAGTATACACGTCAATGAACCTGCCGTTGGCAATCTGGATGATCCGATCGTTCATGGTTGAAATCCCCAGGGACGTATTCGACGCCGTTGAGGTCGACGGAGCAGGCCGCGTTCGGGAAATGGTCCAGATCATTGTGCCCTTGATCAAGCCGGGCCTCGCTTCCACGGCACTTTTGTGCGCGATTTTTGCCTGGAATGAGTTCTTCCTCGCGGTGAACTTGACGACGACGGTCAGCACGCTTCCCGTCTTCTTGCAGAAATTCCTGAGTTTCGGCCAACTTTACACAGCACAGGTGGCAGCCGTTGCGACACTTATCAACATTCCTGTCGTCGTGGCTGGCTGGTTGGCCCAGAAGAGCCTGACACGAGGCCTAACATTCGGAGCAGTGAAATGAGCTTGGATAATTTGTTCGGCGGCGCGCCCAGCGGCAAGATGAAAGCCGTCCGGATAACGCAGGACCATCAGATCAGCGTGATCGAGACGACGGTCCCAGTGGTTGCCGATGACGAGGTGCTGGTGAAGCCGACCTGCTGTGGCATCTGCGGAACGGACCTGCATATCCTCAAGCACGGGTTTGTAGGAACGAACTACCCCGTCATTCCCGGCCACGAGTTCGCCGGCCATGTGGTGGCTACAGGACGAAACGTGCGGAACGTGAAGGCCGGTGATTTCGTGGCCGTAGATCCGAACGTTGTTTGCGGAGAATGCCGCTGGTGCAAGTCAGGCCGTCCCAACCTCTGCATCCACCTGACGCCGATCGGCGTGGGCCGACCAGGCGCTGCCGCTGAATACGTTGCGGTGCCAGGCCGCAATGCGTTCCGGGTGAATGAGTCCATCGGGTCGGATGTCGCTGCGCTCATCGAGCCCCTCGCCTGTGCGCTGCATGCCGTGAACTCCTCCCAGGGTATCAAGGACCGTCAGGTTCTTGTCCTCGGCGGCGGCACCATGGGCCTTCTCATAGCCATCGCGGCCAGGCACTCGGGCGCCGGAAAGGTAACCCTTGCTGATCCGGCCGCGGCGAAACTGGATATCGCTCGCAGCGTCGGCGTGGATGCCGCGGTACAACCCAACGAACTCGGCGGTGAACTATTCGACGTTGTCTTCGAAGCCGCAGGTGTCCCTGCCGCCCTCAAGCGGGGTCTGCAACTGGTCGAGAAGACCGGAGCCTATGTACAGGTCGGCGTTCACGACGAGCATGCCGAAGCGTCATTCGTGCCCTTCAAACTCTACGAGCAGGAGTTTCGGTTCATCGGTTCGAACTCTTGCGCCGACAAGTTCGGCGCGGCTGTCGAACTGATGCCGGACATCCAGGAAAAGGCCAAGCTCCTCATCGGCGAGAGTTTCCCGGTCTGGAACTTCGACAGCGCGGTTCAAGGCATGCAGGCCGGGAAGTCCATCAAGACCCAGCTCCGCTTTGCTTGAGCATCGTCATTCGCATCGAGGAGAACGTTGAATGATAGTGTGCGGCGTCGATATCGGGACGACCAATCTCAAGGTCTCGATCGTTGATGAGGCGGGCGTCTCAAGGTGGACGCGTGCAATACCGACGCCGCGTGCATCAGCACCTTCGGGTGCCGGCGTTGATGCGGCCCAGCTGGTGCGGGCCATCGAAGACCTCATCATCGAGGGTTGGACTTCGGTTGGACAGGGCCAGCCGCTTTCCGCGATCGCAACGACGGGCGTTGGCGAGGACGGCATTTGCGTCGATCGCTCGCTGGCCCCCTTGGATCACGCGATTCCCTGGTACGATCGACGCGCCGTCGCCGAGGCTTCAGAGATACGCGACAGCGAGGCAGCCACTACCCGCGCAGGCATAGAAATGGAGCACACACGCACTGGAGCAAAGTGGCTGTGGCTACGCCGTCACCAGCCGGCGCTGTTCTCAGACAGCACGTGGATCGCGCTCACGGATTATCCGTCGGTTGTTTGGACCGGCCGCCCGTTCATAAGCGAGACCCTGGCATCCCGCACTGGCTGCTACGATGTCGCGCAGCGAGACTGGATCGAAGGGTTGCTGGAATTCTGCGGCGCGCCGGCTTTGCCGGAGGTGCTCCGGGCGGGAGAGGTTGTTGGCCGTGTGCAAGACGGTCCACTGACATCGTCAGGTGCGGTCAGCACCAACACTTTGGTCGTCGCAGGCGGACACGATCACCCCGTTGCTGCCGCAATGATCCAGAGAATCGATCCAACGGCCCGCGTGGATTCGATAGGGACCGCGAACGTCGTTTACGGGGAGTCAGCGACGTTCCCGCTTGATCGCTTCGACAAGTATCTCGCGTTCATGGTGCCCGTACAGGCGAAACTTGGCGTAGCCTGCCTCGGCGTTTTTGAGTTTTCCTCGGCGGTCCAAGCCTTGCAGTCGCGGGGTGTCGATATCCGAGCCGTGCTGGCGCTTCCAAAAATTTCCGGAGAGCCCCGCTTCTTTACATCGACAAAAGACCTGCCCGGCGAAGCAGATGCCCGCGCGGTTCTAGAAATGGCTGGCATTACTGCGCGGAGAATGTTCGACCATATGCGGTTGGCGGGCGTCCGCGATACTGAGATTTACGCAACGGGCGGGTGGAGCCGTTCTCGGGCGCTCCTGGAACTCAGAGCCAGCATTTTCGGTCGATCAATTCGTGTTCTGAGCGAACAGGAACCGGCGGTCGTCGGCGCGGCACTTCTTGCCGCTGAGGGGTTGGGGGAGAGCGTCGATTTCTCCACGGGCGTAACCACTCGAACGATCGATCCAGATCCGCGCTGGCTGGCATTCTACGAAGAGAATTATCAGGCGTACTTCAACGCCTGAATGGCCGGCCACTCGATGAAGCCGACTGATTTTACGAACATTAGGGAGGATTTCATGTCCGTAATCGCAATCGAAAACCTGCACAAATCCTTCGGCGCGTTCAACGCCGTCGACAATCTCAACCTGACTACGGAGGATGGGGAGTTTGTCGTGCTCGTCGGTCCATCAGGCTGCGGCAAGACAACGACCATGCGTATGATCGCGGGGCTGGAAGGTTCGACGTCGGGCACGATCAGCATTGATGGCGAGAACGTCACCGATCAGACTCCTTCCGAGCGCGACGTTGCGATGGTCTTCCAGAACTACGCGCTCTACCCCCATCTCACGGTCTACGAAAACATGGCCTTCTGCCTTAAGGTGAGGAAGTGGACCAAAGATCAGATCGACGCTCAGGTCCGGAAGACCGCGAAGGCGCTGGATATCGAGGCCCTTCTCGAGCGTAAGCCCTCAGCGCTCTCGGGTGGCCAGCGCCAGCGCGTGGCCCTCGGACGCGCCATCGTACGCGAACCCCGCGTGTTCCTGATGGACGAACCGCTCTCCAACCTCGATGCGAAACTTCGCATCGAAATGAGAGCCGAAATCGTCAAGCTTTGCCGACGCCTCAAGATCACAACCTTCTACGTGACGCACGACCAGCTCGAAGCATTGACGATGGGACACCGTATCGTGGTCATGCGGGGCGGCATCGCGCAGCAGATCGATACTCCGCAGAACATCTATGACACCCCGGTCAACCGGTTCGTCGCAGGTTTTATTGGGAGCCCCCCGATGAATTTCATCAGCGCCCGGATCGACAACGGCGCTCTGGTTGGGCCGGACTTCAGGCTGATACCTGAGGGAAGCGTCGGCGATGCGCTTCGTTCGCGCACCGGGAGTATGATCGCGGGAGTTAGACCCGAGCACCTTTCGCCGCAGGTTAATGCCGCCGCCAGCAACGTCGGTGCGATTAAGGGACGCATCGAACTCATCGAGCCGCTCGGCTCCCAGGTGATGATCCAGGTTTCGGTCGGCAGCGATTTGATATCGGCGCAGTTCGAACGCGGACCTGAAATCGATGTCGGAAAAGAGATCGTGCTGCTACACCGTCCTAATAGCATCCACGCTTTCGATGCGACAAGTGAGCGCTCCGTCCTCGCGCCCGCGAACTGAGTATATCTGGAGATAGTCATGAAGAAGCTGATCAACGATCCGTCCACCGTCGTACGTGACATGCTCAAGGGTGTGGCCGCCCTCAGTCCTGCGACGGTATTGCTTGCCGACGAAAACGTGGTGATACGCTCTGGTCTTCCCGAAAGCGGAAACCGGAAAGTCGCCGTGCTCTCGGGCGGCGGCAGCGGTCACGAGCCAGCCCATGCCGGATACGTCGGAAGCGGCATGCTCACCGTCGCCGTGGCAGGTGATGTCTTCACATCACCGAGCACCGACGCAGTTCTCGCAGGCATCAAGGCCGCCGCCGGGTCTGCTGGCGCGCTGGTCATCGTGAAAAATTATACCGGAGATCGCCTCAACTTCGGCCTGGCGGCAGAGCTGGCGCGTGCCGAGGGTATACCCGTTGAAATCGTCGTGGTTGCAGACGACGTCGCCCTCAAGGACACCGTTTCCGCCGACCGCCGCCGCGGTATCGCCGGGACTGTCCTCGTGCATAAGCTCGCTGGCGCGGCGGCGGAGCAAGGCCTCCCACTTGCCGAGGTTGCGCAGATTGCCCGTTCTGCGGCCGACAAGCTCTCGTCGATGGGGATATCCTTGGGCTCATGCACCCTTCCAGCGGTTGGAAAGCCAGGCTTCGTTCTTGGAGAAGAAGAGATCGAAGTCGGTCTCGGAATCCACGGAGAACAGGGTGTCCGCAGAATGCCGATCGCCTCGGCCGGTGAACTGACTGCTCTCGTTCTTGAGACGATCGAAGCCGATGGAAAGATCAAGAGCGGCGACCGGGTGGCGCTGCTGGTGAATGGCCTTGGGTCCACACCGCCAATGGAGCTTTCCATCGTGGCCGGCGCCGCAGTCGAACTGCTTGAGAAGAAGGGGGTCACGGTCGAACGGGCCTGGGCCGGCACCTTCCTGTCCGCATTGGACATGCCGGGCTTTTCACTGTCGGTGATGCATGTTGACGAAACGTCGCTCGCTTTGATCGACGCACCGACAGACGCCAGCGCCTGGCCCCGCGGCGGAGCGGTGAACCGAAACCGCGTTCTTCCCTCCACGGCGCAAAACGATGCGCCTGCCTCCGACACCAAGGTCACCGCAGCCGGCGCAAGACTTCAACAGGCCGTCGAAGTTGTGGCGAAGGCCCTGATCGCTGCAGAGCCGCATCTAACCGAACTGGACAGCATAACCGGCGACGGCGACCTCGGCGCGAGCATGAAACGCGGTGCGGAAGCAGTTCTGGCCCTTCCCAATGAGAGTTATTGCGACGTAGCCACCGGACTGATGGCCATGGCCAACGCGATGAGGAAGGCCATCGGCGGCAGCTCGGGTCCGTTCTATGCGACGGGTCTCATGCGTGCCTCTCGACATCTTGCCGGCGTTGAAGCTCCAACAGCGACGCAGCTTGCCGACGCATTTCTGGCGGCGGTTCAGGCAGTCTCCGATCTGGGCGGTGCCAGGCCGGGCGACAGAACGATGATCGACGCACTACACCCGGCCGCCACGACTTTCGCGGAGAGCCTCGCTTCCAATCAAGACGCGACTCATGCCTGGAAAACGGCTGTCTCCGCCGGCGTTGGCGGAGCGGACGCAACGAGCGCCATGCGCCCTCGACTGGGTCGCGCGAGCTATTTGGGGGATCGCGCCATCGGACACCCTGACGGTGGTGCGGTCGCCGTCACCATATGGCTTCAGGCGATCTCTTCAGCGATCTGATCAATCAGCGGGCGTGTCGGCATTCGATGCGCGGAAAAGGGCAAATGCCACGTTGGGTGCCGAGTTCCGAACGAAGTACCCAATTTGACCGACCCACCATAGGCCGGTCGCACGGAGCATAGATTTCACTGACTTTGATGGTGACGCTCGCTAGACCCGATCGGTCCATTTCAGGTTTGCTCTAGGTCACATCCCGGAGCTTTTCCCGCAGGAATTCAATGAACCGCTGGGTCTTTGCGGGAAGTAATCGCGTCTCCGTCACCGCATAAACGGGGCTGGGCTCTCCGATCCATTCTGGAAGCACCGGAAGCAGCTTTCCCGCCGCAAGCTCGTCCGCGACGATCCGCTGGGGGAGAAAGACGACCCCCATATCCAGTGCGGCGAGCTTTCGGATCATCGCTACACTGTTTGTCCGGAAGTTACTCAAGGTTTTGACTGTGATCCTCTCGTGGCTGGAATGCAATGTCCAGGAGGATGAGGTGGAGATGGCCAGGCATTCGTACTTCTCCAGATCGCTGGGATGCCCAGGCTCGCCATTCGCCTCAAGGTATTTCGGCGACGCATAAAGCCGCGCGCAAACCCGCGCCACTACGCGAGTGATGAGCCCGGAACCCTCCGGGGAACCCATGCGAATTGCAAGATCGAACGGCTCTCCAACAAGATCGACGTTCCTTGGCGTCAGGTCCATGTCGAAGGTTATCCCGGGATATCGCTGCGCGAATTCGGGTAACAATGGCGCGAGATAGGTTGTAGCGAAGTCCACCGGGAGAGAGACCTTGAGCACTCCGGTCGGCCGCGCCACCATGTCGCCAAGCTCCTCATGGGCGATACGCGCTTCCTCGACGATCCGCTTGCTGCGTTCGTAATAAAGTTGTCCCGCCTCAGTCAGTTCGATCTTGCGTGTCGTCCGGTGAAGAAGTCTCAGTCCGATGGATTCTTCCAGCATGGAAATTCGTCGCGACAGGGTCGAGTTTGGCATCCCAAGCGCTTCCGCGGCTTTTCGGAAACTATTGGCTCGGACGACTTCAACAAATAGCGCCATATCATTCAGATAGTCAGGCATTGCTCCACCTATGGAATAATCAATTCCAATATGAGGCGTTTATTCCAATATTTTAAGCCCCTATTTGTTGATACGAAGATTACTGAAGAGAGAGCGTGACAGATGAAGCGTGACACGGCGAAGGTCGGGGCGGCAACCTATTTGCAGGCGCTCATAGCGGCAAGCGATACGCTGCTCCAGCGCGCTCTTCAGGACACGGCCCGACCTCCCATCCATTCAAACGAAAGGAATTGAAGTGACCGATATCTGGACCCGCACGCGCATCGGCGCGATCGAAGTGTCGAACCGCCTGGCGATGGCCCCGATGACCCGGAGCCGAGCGCAATACGACGGTACGCCTGGCCCGCTCGCCGCCGAGTACTATTCCCAGCGCGCCAGTCTCGGGCTGATCATCACCGAAGGCACACAGCCCTCGGATGATGGCCAAGGATACACCCTAACACCAGGCATCTACACCGATGCGCATGTGAGGGGCTGGAAGGAGATCACGGACGCGGTGCATGCCAAGGACTCGCATATATTCATCCAGTTGATGCATGTGGGCAGGACGTCGCACCCCGACAACACGCCGCATCACCGACAGGCGCTCGCGCCGTCCGCCATCGCCCCCAAGGATCAGATTTTCACGCCGACGGGCTTTCAGGCCGTTCCAGAGCCCCGCGAGATGAGCGCTGACGATATCCATCAGGCCATTGCCGACTTCCGCTATGCCGGCAAGCGCGCCATCGAAGCCGGGGCAGACGGCGTCGAAATCCATGGCGCGAACGGCTATCTCATCCAGCAGTTTTTCGCGCCCAACGCCAACCAGCGCACTGACGCATTTGGCGGCACGATCGAGAACCGTGCGCGCTTCGCCATCGAGGTCGCAAAGGCGGTAGCCGACGAAATCGGTCCCGAGCGCACGGGCATCCGCCTGTCGCCGGGCGCGACGCTCGGCGGCCTCGATGAAGGCTCCGACGGCCCAGACTTATACCGATACCTTGTCGGCGAACTCGACAAGCTGGGACTGGCGTATGTTCACGTCATGCATCTCGGTAACGAGTCGTTGCTCGCCGACATCCGCAAGCTTTGGCACAGGGCGCTGATCGTCAACCGCCCTGGCCGCGCCTTGGCCGACATAGGGGCGGATATTGTCAACGGACTGGCCGACATCGAGTCCTATGGGCAGTTCACGCTGGCAAACCCAGATTTCCCGGAGCGCCTCAAAAAGGGAGCCAATATGAACCCGGCTGACCGTATGAGTTACTTCGGTGGCGATGCCAAGGGCTTCATTGACTACCCAACGCTCGAGCAGGCGACCGCATGATGCTTCCGATCAATCTGGACAACTCGATCAAGCACAGTCATCTGCGCGGCGATTTCGATATCGAAATCCTGCACCCAGCTCTGGCTCTGGGCTGAGGTGTCTGCACGGGGATGGACAAGGCTGGAGCAACAATCACGAGCACCAATCAGTTCATGGCTGAACTGGCTGGCACTTGGGCCACGCCACAGGGTGGCCAGTTGGCTCAAGTGCTTGTCGAGGCCCTGACGGCTGAATATCCCCGCTTCCCCCGGAACCAATAATGCCGGGGTAAGCGGTGATCCCGAGATGACAGCATCCGTTTGGCATGTCTGGAATAGTGCTCACTCGCACGCCATTCTTCGACGCGCCCGCATTGAAACAAGCCTCAAGCCGAAATGGGTTGCAGCAATGTATAAGCCGACTATGGAGGCGTAGTTCACGAAGAAGCCCAACGTCGCCGCATTAAAATCCCACATGTCCAGCGAATAGCGCAGCATCAACTTCGATCCGAACGCCATATCGAACGAACTTTTCACACCCCAGGCCATGATAAGGGCCGTCAGCAAACGCAGGATCGCAGTCTGGCAAGCGCTCCGAGCAGGCATTCCAATCATTCCATAGAAAACGTTCATCACAACCTGCCAGCGCGTTCCGAGATGGATGCCAACGATCAGTAGCATCCAGTATCCCGTGAACATGTGGATTTCCCGGACGGCGAAAGCACCGCCCATCGCCGTGAGCGGGAAAAGGTCGCGCGATATCAGCAGGCTCGTTAAGAACATGATGGTCATTGCGATTGCCAGGCTGACAATCGTGATCAGATTGATGATGCGGGTGACATCCAGCTTCCGTTTCGTCACGCCGCCATACCAGCGGCGATTAAAGACGTTATGAACAATCACCAGCGTGAAAAGCACCGTTCCGAACAGCTCGTGCGACAGGTTGTCCAGCCACCAATAGGCCAGACACGCAACAATCAATCCGACGGCAATGAGGTCGAGGATCAGACGAAACCGCAAGACACCGTTCATTTAAGTTCGAACCGACGCATATCGTTGAATGTGTAGAGAAAGTCCCTGTCGGCCCGTGAGGTATGGCAACGCTGACAGCGGGCGGTGTTTTCTTCCATGTTGATCGTGCCGTCCGGCTTGAACCATTGGAACTGCCAGTCGGCAGTACGGCGGTTTTCGTCGTAATCCTGCCCCCAGCCCTCGCCCTTCTCCATGATGAAGTAACGGAAGAGCTTGCCACCGCGATAGTCGACCAGCGCGACATGGGTGCCGTTGGGAATGGGATCGCCGCGCTTGACGGCCTCGATTGCTTCACGGGTGGTCATGATGTGCTCCGTAACCTCCCCCCGCTCGACTGTCGTATAGTGTATGAGCTTGTCGATTTCAGGCATGGTTGCGCGGGTCGGCTCGGCACGGACCTGCATGCCGACGAGAAATACGGCGCTTGTTACGAAGGCGGCGGCACCCGCCATATACACGACCCTGTTCAATCAAGGCCTCCATCAATCTTGGTGTATTGCTCGTCGGTCACATGTTCCATCCATTCCACCGTCTGGCCGTCCAGGGCCTCCGCCACGGCGATGTGCGACATCCCGACTTCAGGTGAAGCGCCATGCCAGTGTTTGACGCCTGGAGGTATCCAGACGACATCTCCGGGTCCGATCTCCTGGATGCCGCCATCCCAGTGCTGAACTCGCCCCGCACCTTCCGTCACGATCAATGTCTGACCGAGGGGATGCGTATGCCAAGCGGTGCGGGCAGCGGGTTCAAAGGAAACCACACCGCCACCGACCCGGGCGGGCGACTGGGCCTGGAAACGGGACTGCACCTTGACGGAACCGGTGAAATAATCCGGCGAGCCTGCGGTTGTCGTCTGATCGTTGAAACGGGTAACCGTTACGGCGCGATCCGGTTCGGCGAAAGCTGCCGTGGCGCTAAAGGCCATGGCGGCGGTGACCATCGATTTCGTATTCATGGATTATTTCTCCGCAAAAACGTCTTTGGCGATCGCAACCGCGGAAACGCCGCTCGGCCAGCCCGAATAGAAAGCCATATGGGTGATGGTTTCGACAATCTCCTCCTTCTTCAGCCCGTTTTGCAGGCCAAGGCGGATGTGAGAGCGAAGTTGATCGGGACGATTAAGCGCGATCAGCGCTGAGATCGTTACGAGGCTCCGGTCACGTTTGGAGAGTTCGGGACGTTCCCATATGTCGTTGTAAAGAACCCCATCCGTCAGGTCGGCCAATTTCGGAGCGGTATCGCCCATCAATTGCTGGGCGCGCGTCTGCTGCTTTTCCGGCTGTGCCGTTTGCGTTGCTGTCTGGGCGTGTGTCATGGAAATGAAACCGTTGATGAGAGTGATGCTCGTAGCGAGAAAGAGACTTGTGGCGAATGCCTTCAAAGCTTGGCTCCTTAAATTGATCGCGTGCTCGCACGGCCGGTGACAGCAGGCATTGAACGACCCATCGTCATGACGAGCCCTTAACCCTGCGGTCACCGGTGAACGAACCGCTGATGGAAGATGTCAAACCAGGGTCCGGCCGAAGAAGGGTGTCAGCTTGTCCACCGCCGCTTCGACATATTCGGGTACCCAGTAGGTTTCGATGTGCTTTGCGCCCTTGATCGTGAAGAGTTCTTTGTCCTTCGTGCCGGTGGCCCTTGGGAACGCATCTTCGGTCATGTAAAGCGTATCGGCCTCGCTTCCGGCGATCATCAGCAGCGGCACGTCGATAAGTTCGATCTCGTCCGTCGCATCCCAGCGCATCAGGTCCATCAGGCTGCTCATCGTGTATCTGAAGGTCGAGCCGGGATGTGCATTAGTGCGCCAGTAATAATGATAGCCCTGTCGATAGAGGTCGAAAGGCAGGGCTTCGATCTGCGCATCCGTGAGGTTCGCGTCGCCCGCATAAAGAACCTCACCGCCGGCCGCTTCCTGCGCGCGGGCAGCGGACGCCTGCTGCAAACGCTTCTGGATCGTATCCATCTGCGTATCCTTAAAACCGTTGCGGCGGACGCGCCCGGAATTGAACATGCTGAGCGTCGCCACCGCCTTGAAACGCTTGTCGGTCTTTGCGGCTGCCAGCGAATAACCGCCACCGCCGCAGATGCCGAGCAGTCCCAGACGCGCCGTGTCTACACCAGGGAAGCCGCTGATGAAGTCCGCCATTCCGTGGATATCCTCGATGCGATGCTGAGGTTTATCGACGCTTCGCGGTGCGCCACCGCTTCCGCCCTGATAGGCGGCATCGGCCGTGATCGTAATGAAACCGCGCTCCGCCAGATGCTGGGCATAAAGGCCCGTGGTCTGCTCCTTCACGCCACCATTCGGATGCGCCAGCACGATTGCAGGGTATTTCCTGGCAGGATCATAGTCGGCCGGGGTATAAACGTTGGCGACGATATCGAGGCCGTTCAGTTTGTACGTCACCGGATGGATGTTCACCTTGCCGGGCTCGTTTTTGGTCAGCGCGCCATCATAGACGAGCGTGAAGGGGTTTTGCTTGTAGTCGGCAGCGACGGCTTGGGTCGTCGTCATGGTTGACACTCCTAACATTGCACCAGAGATGAAGAGGGCCGAAGCTCCGAGGAACTCCCGTCTCTTTCCGTTGATAATTTCGTGCGCCATCGTCAGGCTCCTCAATTTGTCGGAAACGCGCGCACCGACCTGTTGAGGTACGCGCGCATGGATCAGTCGAGCTTCTTGTCGGCGAGGAATTTCGAGACCTGATCGGCGATCTCGACATTGTTCAGGTCCGACATCAGGAAATGCGTGCCGCCCTTGATGCCGATATCCGGCAGGTGCACGAGCGTCGCGTCGCCACCATGCCTGTTGACGGCCTCCACCCAGAGCTTCGCCATTGCCAGCCTGACGCGCCAGTTGTCCTGCCCGCGTTCAGTGGTCGGTTCCGTCGGGAAATTATCGCCGTAATAGATGACGATCGGCAGGCGCGTCAGTTTTTCGAAGTCGGCGGCGGGAACAGCCTCGGCTTTCAGTGTGCCTGCGGCGCTCGGCATGTCCCCGGGTATCTCGCCTTCGGGGAAGATGAACCCGCTTCCAGGCTCCAGCGCCACGACACCCTTGACGTTCGGGTTCTTGATCACCGTCAGCCAGCCGGGACCACCCGCCTGCGAGTGTGTGAACAGGATGGCAGGCCCCGTCCTGTCGAACAGGGCCGACATGGCATCGGAAATTACCTTGGCATCATACGGTCCGGTGTTCGGCGTGACCGAACGCAGGAATTGGTCGAGCGTTGCCGGATCGCGGGAGAATTGAACATTGCCGAAATAGTCCGGCCATTTGCCGATACGAAACTGGTCGAAGAAGAGCTGGTCATAGGGTGTCGGCTCGATCGTCGTTGCAACCGTGCTGTTGCCCGCGCGGCCTCGGCGCGGCTGGTCGACAAGGTAAGTGGAGTAGCCACGGCGCAGGAAGATATTCTGGAAGCCCTCGCGGCCATCCGGCGTCGTCTCCCAGCTGCGCGCCGACTGGAACGCGCCATGCAGCATGACGATCGGCAGCGGCTTCGGATTTTGCGGAATCTGATAGAACACATAGGCGTGGTCGCCATGCAGCGTCTGGCCTTCGGCTGTCGGCGCATTGTTGTTGTAGGTTCCGGGTTTGCTCGAAACCGTACCGCCGACTGCAAAGCTTCCCTGCTGCTCGATGACAAGGGGTTCGGCCTTTGACGCGGTCTGGGCAAAGGCGACGCTGCAGGACGCAGCGATGGCGGAAAATACGAAGATTGAAATGGTTTTGGTAAAAATCTTTGGCATGGCTCTCTCACAACATGACGTTGAAAGAAGGCTAAGCGAACAGCGCTCCAGTGATTAGATACCCATTTACGATTGAAGCCATTAGCTACGCTTATCAATCACTTTTAGTTTATTAGCGGGTTATCCGCGATATCGAAGCGCGTCCACCACAAGGGCAAAGGCCGGAGATGCGTGGCGTCGATTTGGATAATAAAGGTGGTAGCCGGAAAAAGGTGCGCACCAGTCTTCGAGAACCCGTATCAGTGCTCCTTTCGCTATCTCGTCCGTAACAAGGTCCTCCGGCATATAGGCAAGGCCAAGCCCCCGTTTTGTGGCATCGAGGCGCATTGCAATGTTATTGAAGACAAGTTGCCCTTCCACCCTGACCTTGAGTTCATGGCCATCCTTCTCGAATTCCCAGGCGAGGATGTTGCCGTAGGTCGGCATGCGAATCTGGATGCAATTGTGGGAGGTTAAATCCTCGGGCACTTCCGGCCAGGGATTCTGCTGGAAATAGGATGGCGCACCAACCACGGCCATGCGCATCTCGGGGCCGATCTTGACCGCGATCATGTCCTTTGCAAGCTGCTCACCGAGCCGGACCCCTGCGTCATAGCGCTCCGCAACAATATCCGTCAGCCCGTAATCGACGGTAATCTCGACATTGATGTCGGGGTAATTCGAAATGATTTTTTCAAGTGCCGGCGCAAGAACGGAGATCGCGGCGTGTTCCCCTGTCGTGATGCGCACGGTTCCCGCGGGTTTGTCCCGCATGTCGCTGAGCGCCGAAAGTTCGGACTGAATTTCGTCGAACCTTGGACCTGCGGTCTGGAGCAGGCGCTCACCCGCAGCCGTGGGCGACACGCGCCTTGTCGTTCTCGTCAAAAGCCTCAGACCCAGTCGCTCCTCGAGACTGCGCACCGTCTGGCTCAATGCGGACTGCGAGACACCCAGCTTGACGGCGGCCCGGGTAAAGCTCTGCTCACGCGCGACGGTAACGAAGGCAGCCAGATCGTTGAAGTTCTCCTGCGGCATTCATTAGGCATCCTTATAGCTTCATGCCGATTACTGCCCCTAATCGAAAAGATCGGCAAGGAATATCTTTATGGCATCAAAACCACAGCTTCGCCGTGGAAAACGGTATTGCCACCCGTAGAACGGAACCCTGATGCCAAAAAGACAAGCGACCACCGCCCCTGCCAACAAAACCGCGATCCTCGCGATTATCCTCGTCAGCTACGTGATGATCGTTCTCGACATCTCGGTCGTGCTGACCGGGCTTCCGAAGATCCATCACGAACTGGGGTTCACCGACGCCGGGCTGGCATGGGTGCAGAGCGCCTATACGCTGACCTTCGGTGGTTTCCTGCTGCTCGGCGCTCGCGCCGGCGACATTCTGGGACGCCGGCGCATGTTCATCATCGGTATGGCTATATTCACACTGGCTTCCGTCGCCATCGGGGCTTCACAGTCCTCCGCATGGATGCTGTCATGGCGGGCAATACAGGGACTGGGTTCCGCCATCCTTGCTCCCTCCACGCTGGCCCTCCTCCAGATCAATTTCGAAGAAGGCGAAGAACGCGTCCGCGCGGTGTCACTCTATAGTGCCGCGGCTGGAGTTTCAGCCACAGTCGGACTGATTGCCGGCGGCCTTCTCGCTGACTGGCTGTCCTGGCGCGCCGGCTTCCTGATCAACCTGCCGATCGGGATCGCAATGATCCTTGCGGCCCGCGCCTGCATCCCCGAGACGGCAAAGCAGCCGGGTGCCCTGGACGTTCCTGGAGCGCTCTCCTCGACGATCGGCATGAGCGGGCTTGTCTACGGTTTCATCCGTTCAGCACAGGCTGGCTGGGATACAACGACCATCGCCATCCTCGTCATTTCGGTGACGCTCCTTGGCCTTTTCATCCTCATCGAGCGCCGTGCACGGCAACCCATTCTCCCACTTCGGCTGTTTTCGGATCTCGAGCGTTCGGGTGCCTACGGCGCGCGCGTCCTCTATCTCGGCGCGATGGTCGGGTTTTTCTTTTTCACGACGCTTTACCTTCAGGAAGTCGCTGGCTTGCGCCCGGCGCTTACGGGTCTCGCCTTCGTGCCGGCAACGATGCTGCACGTACCGATCGCCATGATCGTGCCGCGCCTCATCCAGCGCTTCGGGCGTAACACGGTCCTTGTCACAGGCATGGTTGTCGGCATCGTCGCCATGGGCTGGCTCAGCCGCGCGGGCATAGGCTCCAATTACTGGACCGCCATCGCAATGCCGATGATATTGATCGGGATCAGTCAAGGTTTGGTACTGAGTCCCCTGACCTCCTCCGGTGTCGCCCGGGTGGATCATGCGGATGCCGGGGCCGCATCCGGCGCAGTCAACGTTGCCCACCAGATGGGCAGCTCGGTCGGTCTCAGCCTGTTGATCGCCATTGCGGCCATCGGCTCTGCTGGCCTCACTGGCGCGGAACTCACCGCCTACCGTGCGTCGCATGCCTTCGAGGCCGGAACAGTGATGCTTATGGCAACATTGGTGATCGCGCTTTTAACCATCGTGCCGGCCGCCACACGGCGGGCACCCGCCGAAACAGAGGCCGCCCCGACAGAAAGCGCGGCCTGATCAAGGAGCAGAAACATGCAAAAACGCAAAATCGGAACCCTCGAAGTTTCCGCCCTCGGCCTTGGCTGCATGAGCATGAGTTCGGCCTATGGGCCAGCGGCCGATAAAACCGAGATGATCAAGTTGATCCGTTTTGGCCATGAGCGGGGCATCACATTGTTCGATACCGCTGAAGCCTACGGCCCTTTCGTCAACGAGGAGCTTCTCGGCGAGGCCATCACGCCCATACGTGACATGGTCGTCATCGCCACCAAGTTCGGCTTCGACATCGACCTTGAAACAGGCGAACGCCGCGGCGGCACCAATAGCCGGCCGAAGCACATCAAAGCCGTCGCGGAAGCGAGCCTCAAGCGCCTCAGGACTGATCGCATCGACTTGTTTTACCAGCACCGCGTCGATCCGGCCGTTCCCATCGAGGATGTCGCAGGCGCTGTGAAAGACCTGATCGATGAAGGCAAAGTCCAGCATTTCGGTTTGTCCGAGGCGGGTGTCGGCACCATCCGCAAGGCCCATGCCGTTCAGCCCGTCACCGCCGTCCAAAGCGAGTACTCCCTGTTCTGGCGCGGACCTGAGGCCGAGTTACTTCCGGTACTTGAAGAACTCGGGATAGGCTTCGTGCCGTTCAGCCCCCTCGGTGCTGGCTTCCTGACAGGTAAGATCGACGAAAATACCCAGTTCGACCCAACCGATTTCCGCAATGCTGTTCCGAGGTTTTCCCCCGAGGCCCGAAAAGCCAACATCGCACTGGTCGATGCCATCAAGGTCATAGCCGACAACAAGCAATCGACACCTGCCCAAGTCGCTCTTGCCTGGTTATTGGCACAGAAACCATGGATCGTCCCTATCCCCGGCACAACCAAGCAGCACCGCCTTGAAGAAAACCTCGGTAGCGTCGATCTTGAACTGACCTCGACTGACCTTGAGCAAATCAACACGATCCTCACGAAGATCGAAGTCGTCGGCAACAGGCTTCCAGAAGCGGTGCTGAAGATGACCGGCCTTTGAGGATGGCCGTTCGAACGTCCTCCGTGTCACGTCAGTGGAAGGCCCGGCAGAGAAATTCGCGCGGCCTTCCGGACCGGCAGAGCCTGTCCGGAAGGCCGATTTTCGGCATAATCCGTCTTTGGCTGCGCGCCTATACCGCCACCGGGGCAATCCAGCGCGGATCGGCGCTTTCGGCACTGTCCACCACTGCCTCCACGAAGGCCACGCCCTTCAACCCGTCATAGGCAAGCGGGATGTTGCGGCCGATGGCTGCCGGTTCGCGCCCCGCCTTGCGGGCGCGGATGGCTTCCGCAAAACCGGCATAGAGGTTGGCGAAGGCTTCCAGATATCCTTCCGGGTGGCCGGGCGGGGTGCGGGTTCGGACCCTCGCGTCTTCGGAAAGATCGTCCGCACCGCGCTTGATGGTCTGCACACGCCCATCAAGTGGGCTATAGACGAGTTCGTTCGGCTGTTCCTGAAACCATTGCAGCGAGCCGGTCGCGCCGAACACCCGCAGACGCACGCCGTTGGAATTGCCGAGCGCCACCTGCGAAGACCACAGGAGGCCGCGCGCTCCGCCCTCATAACGCATCATCACATGGGCATTGTCGTCCAGCGCCCGTCCCGCCACGAAAGTGGCGAGATCGGCGGTAAGCGACTGAAGTTTCAGCCCGGTCACGAAACCGGCCAGATGATAGGCATGGGTGCCGATATCGCCGATGGAGCCGCCGCGGCCGTTCTTTTTCGGATCGGTGCGCCACGCCGCCTGGGCATTCCCCTGCTGCTCGATGGCCGTCGCCATCCATTCCAGCGGATATTCCACCTGCACGGTGCGAACCTCGCCGATATCGCCAGCCGCTACGCGTGCGCGGGCTTCATGCACCATCGGATAGCCGGAATAGGTGTAGGTCACCCCGACGAAACGGCTGGTCTCTCGCGACAGCCTTTCCAGCGCGATGGCATCCTCCAGCGTGGCTGTCAGCGGCTTTTCGCAGATTACATCAAACCCGGCCTCGATCAGCGCTTTGGCGATCGGATAATGGGTAAAATTCGGCGTGCAGATCGCAACCGCGTCGACGCGGTCTTCTCGGGAAATCTCGCCGGCAATCAACTCCTGATAACTGCCATAGCTGCGGGCGGGGTCTAACCCCTCATTGATCGCAAAGGTGCGGCCCCGGTCGGGATCGACATCGAAGGCCCCGGCAACCAGTATCCATTTGCCGTCAAGGCGTGCGGCAAGACGATGGATATTGCCGATATACGCGCCTTGGCCGCCGCCGATCATGCCCAGGCGAAGTGGTCTTTCGATAGTCATTGTTCCTCCAGCCCCAGCATGGCGCGGTTGGCGTTGCGATTGGCACCGGATTTGACAAAATCGTCAAAGGCGCGGTCCGAAACGCGGATGATGTGATCGGCGATGAAACGCGCGCCTTCAGACGCGCCGTCCTCCGGGTTTTTGACGAAACATTCCCATTCCAGCACCGCCCAGCCATCGAAGCCGTAGGTCGTCAGCTTCGTGAAGATCGCCCCGAAATCGATCTGCCCGTCGCCCGGGCTGCGGAAGCGCCCGGCCCGTTTGGACCAGGGCTGATATCCGCCATAGGCGCCCGATTTTCCGTCAGGGCGGAACTCGGCGTCCTTGACGTGGAAGGTCTTGATCCGCTCATGGTAGTGATCGATGAAAGCCAGATAATCCATTCCCTGCAAAACGAGATGCGAGGGGTCATACATCAGGTTCGCGCGGGGATGCTCCTTGACCTTGTCGAGAAATAGTTCCCAACTGTGCCCGTCATGCAGGTCTTCGCTCGGGTGGATTTCGTAGCAGACATCCACACCATAAGCGTCGAAGTCGTTGAGGATCGGCGTCCAGCGGCGGGCGAGTTCGTCGAAACCTTCCTCGACCAGCCCTTCCGGCCATTGCGGATAGGGATAGAGATAAGGCCATAGAAGCGCGCCGGGAAAGGTCACGTGACGGTCGATGCCGAGACGCTTGGAGGCGCGGGCGGCAAAGCGCAGCTGTTCTTCGGCCCATGCCCGACGCTTTGCGGGGTTGCCGCGCACATGCTCCGGCGCAAAACTGTCCATGATCGCGTCATGGGCGGGATGAACCGCCACAAGCTGACCGGTGATGTGGGAGGCAAGCTCGGTGATCTCCAGCCCATGCTCGCCGAGCATGCCCTTCAGATCGTCGCAATAGGCATCGCTTTCCGCCGCCTGTTTCATGTCGATCAGGCGCGTATCCCAGGTGGGAATCTGCACGCCCTTGAAACCCTTGGCCGAGGCCCATTGCGCCAGCGAGGCAAGCGAATTGTAGGGCGCCTCATCCGCCGCGAATTGCGCCAGAAAAACGCCCGGTCCCTTGATGGTCCGCATTGACCTATTCCTCCAGCTTTTTGGCGGGCACCGGCGCGTCGTCGTAACCGCCATAGACCGATTGGTCGAAGGGGATCACCGCACCCGTCATCATGCCGCCATCGTCAGACGCCATCCACAGGATGGCGCGGGCCACCTCGACAGGATCGAGAATCCGCCCGAACGGCTTGGCCGCCGCCGCACGGTCGATGAAATCGGGATCGCCCGTCTCGGAGAGGACGAGCTTGCGCTCGTGATCGGAATTCATCCAGCCGATATCGAGTTGGTTCACATGGATACGATGGCGCATCAGCGAAAAGCCGGCATGGCGGGTGACGGTGGCTAGTGCCCCTTTCGAGGCCGCATAAGGCGCAAGGAAAGGCTGGCCGGTCAGGCCCGACATCGATCCGATGTTGACGATACGGCCTTCGATGCCCTCGCGGATCATCACCTTCGCCGCATCCTGAATGAGAAAGAACGGCGCGCGCGTATTGACCGCGAACATGCGATCGAAGAGCTCGGGCGTCGTGTTCAGCATGTTGCCGCGATCCGTCAGCCCCGCCGCATTGACGAGAATATCGACACGCCCGAAGCGTTTGTCGGCAGCCGGGATGATGGTGCGGACATCATCGATGTTGCCGAGATCGGCCGCCACCACTTCGACAGGCACGCCCGTTTTCTGGGTGATGGCGCTTGCAACAGCCTGGCCCTTTTCCACACCTCGCCCGACGATGACGATCCCCGCGGCACCGGCCTGCGCAAATAGCTGCGCAACGGCTGCGCCTAAGCCCTGGGTTCCGCCGGTAACAACGGCGATTTTTCCTTCAATACGGTTCATTTCACAACCTCATAACCAGCGGCGTCCATGACGCGCAGCAATTCTTTGTGGCCCTTGCGGGCCATGTCCAGCGGCGGGTTCCTGACAGGATCCTGTTCCGCCTCGACCACGAACCAGCCCTCGTAACCTGTCGATGCAAGCGCCTTGACGATTGCCTCGAAATCCAGACTGCCATCGCCCGGAACGGTAAAGGCGCCCTTGATGACGGCGTCGAGGAAGCTCTCCCGGCTTCTGTCCAGCCCATCGACAACCTCTTGCCTGATGTCCTTGGTGTGGACGTGGGTAATGCGCGCATGGTGGTTTTCGATGACACGCATGACGTCCCCACCGGCAAAAGCCATATGCCCGGCATCGAACAGCAGCGGAACGGAAGAGTGCTTCATGAAGAGATCGAGTTCAGGCTCGGTCTCCACGACCGCCGCCATATGGTGGTGGTAGGAAATCGGCATGCCCTGCCCCGTGCACCAGTCGGAAAAATCGGACATCCTGCGGCCATAGGCCGCCATGCCGGCCTCGTCGAGCCGGGGCTTCGTTGCCAGTGGTGCGGAACGCACGCCCTGAATGGAGCGTGCCGTTTCTCCATAAACGATGCAGGGCGCACCGGCGGCGATGAAGAATTCCATCTGCTGCGCGATACGGTCTTTCTCCGCCTCGATGTCGCCATCCAGCAGCAGGCCGGAAAACCAGCCGCCGCAGACCGATATGCCGTAACGGTCGAGGATCGGCCCAAGCTCGGCCATGTCCATGGGAAACCGGCGTCCGGTCTCCATTCCGGTAAAGCCGGCTTCGCTTGCCTGCCGAAGGCATTCCTGAAGGCTGACATCATCGGAAAGCTCGGCAAGATCGTCATTCCACCAGGCAATCGGCGCGATACCAAGTCTTGCTTTCATCTCAAACTCCCACTCGCTGCGCCTTGCGGATGTTCTCCTGCGCGGCCCGAGCGGCTCGCACGGTCTCGAAGGTGGAGACGGAGGGAACACCGACATCCCAGTCGGCATCGCCCGGCACCCATTTCCACGCATCGGAGACGATGGAGATGACGGTCACGCCCTCGTTGCCCTGCGCCCAGATCATCGCCTCTTCAAGATCGGCGAGGCTCTCCGCCTTGCGCGCATGGGCACCCATGGCTTGCGCATGTTTGACGAAATCCACATGCAGCGGATTTTCCCGATCCCTGATGCGGCAATCCGCAAGCAGGTTGTTGAAACCGGGCACACCCTTGGCCTGCTGCAGGCGGTTGATGACGGCATATCCGCCATTATCACAGACCACCACGATCATCCGGTGCCCGGTGAGCGCGGCGGAATAGATATCGGAATTCATCATCATGTAGGTGCCGTCTCCCAGCATGACGATGGGGACACCGCCGGTGCCACCCGGCCCCTCCTGCGCCATGGAGCAGCCCCAGCCGGCGGCGATTTCATAACCCATGCAGGAAAAGCCGAATTCGCAATCGAACGTATTGGGGTTCTTCACCCGCCATCCCTTCGTCACCTCACCCGGCGTTCCGCCCGCCGCCGCAATCAGGGTGTCTTCGGGCCGGGCGACGCGGTTCAGTACGCCGACCACCTGCGCATAAGAGGGAACCGGCGCATTGGTGACGCGCTGATGCTCGTCCAGCAGATTATCCCATTCTGCGAACAGCGTTTTTGCCCGCTGCATATGGGCGGCATCGGCCTTATACGCACCGAGCGCCTGGTCCAGCTCATCAATGGTTTCGAGTGCATCGCCGACCACGGAAAGCGCCCGGTGTTTCACCGCATCGAAGCGGGCGGCATTGACGGAAATGAACTGCGCATCGCGGGAGAAGGCCGTCCAGGAACCCGTGGTGAAATCCTGAAGCCGGGTACCGATCGCCAGCACGACATCCGCATCCTTGGCCAGCGCATTCGCCGAAGTTGATCCGACAATGCCGATAGGCCCGGCATGGACCGGATGGTGATGGGTGAGCGCACCCTTGCCGGCGATGGTTTCGACAACGGGAATGCCGCGCTTTGCCGCAAATTCGGCAAGTCGTTCTTCTGCCAGCGAATAACGCACGCCACCGCCGGAAATGATGAGCGGACGTTTTGCCTGCGCCAGCAGTCGGGCGGCGGCCGCCACGGCGTCACGGTCCGGACGCGGCCGCGGAATTTTCCAGACTTTCGGTTCAAAGAAGACTGCCGGATAGTCGAAAGCGATTTCCTGCGTATCCTGCGCAAGACCGATGAAAGCCGGGCCGCAATCGGCCGGATCGAGCATGGTGGCAATCGCCTGCGGCAGCGATTGCAGCAATTGCTCCGGCAGCACGACCCTGTCCCAGTAACGCACCACGGATTTGAACGCGTCATTGACGGTCAGAGTCGGATCGCCGAAATGCTCGACCTGCTGCAGAACCGGGTCCGGCAGGCGGCTTGCGAAGGTATCGCCCGCAATGAGGAGAACGGGCAGCCGGTTGGCCATGGCGACGCCGGCGGCGGTCACCATGTTCAGCGCCCCCGGCCCGATCGATGTCGCAGCGACCATGATCTGCCTGCGCCGTTTTGCCTTGGCAAAACCGATTGCGGCAAGCGCCATGGATTGTTCGTTCTGCCCGCGCCATGTCGGCAACTGGTCCTGCACCGTCTCCAGAGCTTCGGAAAGGCATGTGACATTGCCGTGCCCGAAAATTGCGAACACGCCTGCAAACAGGGGAACGCGCTCTCCGTCGATCTCGGTAAACTGGTTGCACAGGTAACGTATTAGCGCCTGGGCCATGGTCAGGCGTAAGGTCTTTACGGTCATCTCGCCTCCTCCTGCGGATGGTTGTTGATATGTTTTTGGAATACATATTGACAAATTCGGTACTTTGCAATGATTATTGCCAAATACCTCGGGAGGAAAATTTCAATGCTGAGAATTGCAGTGCTTGGTGTGGGCCGTATCGGCCGCATGCATGCGGAAAACATCGTCGCTCATCCACGCGCGACATTGGCTGGTATCTTTGATGTATACGAGCCCTCGGCGAAAGAAATTGCCGAAAAGCTTGATGTGATGCGATTTAAGTCGGTCGAGGCGGTTTTTGCCTCGCCTGAGGTCGACGCCGTACTGATTGCCACCTCAACCCCCACCCATGCGGATCTGCTGGAAAAGGCGGTTGCCGCCGGAAAACCGGTGCTCTGCGAGAAGCCCATCGATCTCTCCCTCGACCGCGTCAACGCCTGTGCAACAAAAATTGCCGGCGGCGGCGTGCCGATCATGCTCGGCTTTGTCCGGCGTTTTGACAGCGGACACCGCGCCGTGCGTGAGGCCGTCGAAAACGGAACGATCGGTGAATTGCATCAGGTCGTCATCACCTCGCGCGACCCCGGCATGGCGCCCGCCGCCTATATCGAAATGTCGGGCGGCATTTTCCGCGACATGACGATCCATGATTTCGACATGGCCCGTTTCATTCTGGGTGAAGAAATCAGCCAAGTCTCAGCCACCGGTTCACGGCTGGTCGATAGGGCGCTGATGGAGAAATGCGGCGACTACGACACCGTGACCGTGGTTTTGAAGACCGCTTCGGGCAAACAATGCATGATCAGCAATTCGCGGCGTGCCGTTTATGGCTACGACCAGCGGGTCGAAGCCTTCGGAAGTGCCGGCATGGCGATTTCCGAAAACCGGACGCTCAATCACGTGCGTCTCTACACCGAAAGCGGCACCGACCATGCAGCGCCGCTGATGAACTTCTTCATCGACCGCTATGCCGATGCCTTCGCAGCCGAAATCAGCGCCTTTGTCGATGCCGTGGAACAGGGCAAAGCACCGGAGGTCGGCTTCGAAGACGGCAGGCAGGCCCTGCTTCTTGCCGAAGCGGCGATCCGTTCCGCCGCCGAAGGGCGCACCGTCAACACCAGCGAGATCGGATAAGCCATGTACGCGAATTTTGGACTTTTCATCAACGGCCGCTGGCTTACCGGCGCTGCAACGGGAGAAGTCGTCTCTCCGGTCACCGGCGCGGCGCTGGGCGAGGTGGCGTCCGCCACCGCCGATGAGACCCGCGATGCAATCGACGCAGCGGCAGCCGCCCTCCCGAAGCTGCGCACCATGGGTGGCTTCGCCCGCGCCGAAGCGCTGCATCGGGCCGCTGACGAAATGTTACGACGTGCCGACGAAGGCGCGAAGATGATCTCGCTGGAGACCGGCAAACCGATTGCCCAGGCAGGTCGAGAATGGAGCCTTGCCTGCGACCAGTTCCGCTGGTTCGCCGAAGAAGCGCGCCGCATCTATGGCCGCATCGTTGACAGCCGGGTGCCCGGCGGACGGTTTGAAGTGACCCGCGAGGCCGTGGGCATCGTTGGCGCTTTCACCGCCTGGAATTTCCCGGCTGCCCTTCCGGCGCGCAAGCTTGCCCCGGCGCTCGCCGCCGGATGCCCCGTCGTGCTGCGCCCCTCATCCCAGACGCCGGGTGTCGCCATGGTGATGGTCGACTGCCTCAGGGCAGCCGGCCTTCCGGATGGCGCCGTCAATCTCGTTGTCGGTTCGACCGCCAATACCTATGGCCCGATCATGGCGGACAAGCGCGTGCGCAAGGTGTCGCTGACCGGCTCGACACGTGTGGGGCAGCAAATGATCCGCGATGCGGCGCAGACCGTGAAGAAAGTCTCCATGGAACTGGGCGGCAACGCGCCTCTCATCGTCTATGACGACGCGGATCTCGATAATGTCCTCGACCTTGTCGTACCCACCAAGTTTGCAAATTGCGGCCAGGTCTGCGTCACGCCGGATCGCATCTTTGTTCACGAGAGCCTTCACGACTCCTTTGTCGAGGGTTTCGTGGCCCGCACGGCGAAGATCAGGCTCGGCGACGGGCTTGATCCCGATACCGGCATGGGTCCGCTCATCAATGCCGGCCGCCTTGAGGAAATCGAGGCGGTGGTCGCCGACGCCCTACGCGCCGGCGCAAAAATCGCCCATGGCGGTAAACGCCCGCCTCACCTCAACCACGGCTTCTTTTTCGAGCCCACCGTGCTCACCGGTGTGACGGACACGATGAAGGTCTTTGCCGAAGAGAATTTCGGCCCGATTGCCGCAATCACCCGCTTCAGCACCGAGGAAGAGGTTCTGGAACGGGCCAATGCCTCCGACATGGGCCTTTCCGCCTATGCATTCACCCGTTCGCCGGAAAGGGCACGGCGAACGGTAGCGACGCTGAAAGCCGGCATGGTTGGTATCAACAGTTTCGCGCTCGCCGCCTCCGAAGCGCCTTTCGGCGGCACGAACCATTCCGGCATGGGGCGTGAGGGCGGTATAGAAGGGATAAGCGATTATCTCGAAACCAAACTCGCCCAGATCGTCTTTTAGATCATTTCCAGTAAAAGTGCGTAGCGGTTTTGCGTCCGGAAAATGCGAAAAAACAAAGTGATAGAGCACGTCCGACAACCCGTTTTAACCGGACGTGTTCTAGCGACGGATATTCTTGCAGGAGAAAATCATGCGGAAAAACAAACTGAAGGAAATCTGGGCCGAAGGACGTCCGGTGCTGCATGGCTGGCTGTCCATCGCCAGCCCGTTCAGCGCCGAAATCATGGCGGCACAGGATTATGACGCCATCTCCATCGACATCCAGCACGGCGCGGTTGATTACAAGGATGTGCTCGGCATGTTTCAGGCGATGCGCGCCTCCGACAAGGTGCTGATGGCGCGGGTGCCCTGGCTCGACCCGGCATGGATATCGAAGGTTCTGGATGCGGGCGCTTATGGCATCATCTGCCCGATGATCAACAACCGGGCGCAGGCTGAGCAATTCGTCCGGTACATGCGCTACCCCCCGCTCGGGGAACGCAGCTTCGGCCCCACCCGCGCCGTTTACGCCGCCGGCGGCAATTACGCCGCGGAGGCCAATGACGAAATCCTCGCCTTTGCGATGATCGAAACGGCGGAAGCGATGGACAATCTCGAGGAAATCGCCTCCACCCCGGGCCTCGACGGGATCTATGTCGGCCCCGCCGATCTCAGCTTCTCGCTTTCGAAAGGGCAATTGACGCCCGCCTTCGACCGGGAAGAGCCTGAAGTCATCGACGCCATCAAGCGCATCCTCGACGCCTGCCACCGCAACGGCATCAAGGCTGCCCTCCATTGCGGCACGGCGGATTACGCAGCACGCGCGGTGGAATGGGGTTTCGACATGACCACCGTATCAGGCGATTCGCGCCTGCTGGCCGCGGCGGCGACGGAATCGACCGCGACGTGGCGCAGGCTGGTGGAAAAGACCACCAAAAAAACCGATGGCAAAGGGGGGTATTGAATGCCGAACCTTCTCGTGGCCGGAAAACTTCATCCTTCCGGCGAGGCGATGCTGCGCGCTCTGCCCTCCCTCGGTTTCTCCGTCCGCTATATCGAGGACGTCTCCGAAGCCTCCTATGCGCCCTTCATCGAGGAAGCGGATGCGATCGTCATCCGCACGCAACCGCTTTCGGCGGCCACAATTGCAAAGGCCGGGCGGCTGAAAGTGGTGTCCCGCCATGGGGTGGGTTACGATAGCGTCGATCTTGCCGAACTCAACCGCCGCAACATAGCGCTCACCATCGTCGGCGACGTCAATTCCGTCTCCGTCGCCGAACATGCAATGATGCTGCTACTGGCGGCGGCGAAGCGGGCCATACTCGCCGACCGCGCGGTTCGTGAACCGGGGCAATGGAGCTGGCGAAACAGGCTGGAGCAGCAGGAAATATCCGGCAAGAACCTCCTCATCCTAGGTTATGGCCGGATCGGGCGGCATCTCGCCAGAATGGCTTCGGGTTTCGGCATGCATATCCGCGCCTACGACCCCTACCTGCTGCAATCGGGATGGCCAGAAGGGCCAACAAGACCCGTATCGCTGGAAGAGGGCCTGCCCTGGGCCGACTATATTTCCGTGCATATTCCCAAAGGGCCAAGCCCGGCAATCGGGGCCGCCGAAATCGCGCTGATGAAACGTGGCGTCGTGCTGTCAAACACCGCCCGTGGTGGTGTGGTCTGCGAAAAGGCGCTCAGCGAAGCGCTCGCCTCGGGTCATGTCGGCGCGGCCGGGCTGGATGTCTTCGATGACGAACCGCCGGAAAGCTCCTCTCCCCTGCTGTCGCAGTTCAATACCGTCCTGTCTCCGCATATTGCCGGACTTACGACGGAATGCGGGGAGAGGATGGCGATTGCGTCCATCCAGAACGCCGTCAATTACCTGAAAGGGACGATCGATCCCGGCCTCATCGTCAATCCGGAATTTGCCCATGTCTGAAAAACCCGTTCTCCGCGTCGGCCTCATCGGCACCGGCTTCATGGGCAAGGCCCACGTCTTCGGTTTCGCCTCTGCCCAGAAGGTGTTCGACCTGCCTTACCGGATCGAACTGCACACCGTTGCCGACATCACCGAAGACGCAGCCGCACGGGCGGCGGCGGATTTCGGCTTTGCCCATTCCACGGCGGACTGGCGCAGCATCATCGCCGATCCCGATATCGATCTCGTCGACATCACCGCGCCGAACGCCCTGCACAAGGAGATGGCACTTGCCGCCATTGCCGCCGGCAAACACGTCTATTGCGAAAAGCCGCTGGCACCGCTTGCTGCGGATGCCGGCGAGATGGCCGCTGCCGCGGCTGCGCGTGGCGTCAAAACGCAGGTGGGCTTCAACTATCTCTGCAATCCCATGCTGCGGCTGGCGCGGGACATGGTGGCGGCGGGCGAACTTGGCAAGATACGCGGTTATCGTGGCCTGCATGCCGAAGACTATATGGCCGACGCCGCAGGCGCCTTCACCTTCCGCCACGATCCGGCCGGCGGCGGTGCACTTGCCGATATCGGCTCTCACGCACTTGCCACAGCCGAATTCCTGCTCGGCCCGATAACCGAAGTGATGGGGGATTGCGTGACGCTGATTGCCGAGCGGCCGGATGGCAGAGGCGGCAAACGCAAGGTGGAAGTGGATGATGTGGGGCGCGCTTTCCTGCGTTTCGCCAATGGTGCGCAGGGTTCGATCGAAGGCAACTGGATCGCCACCGGCCGCAAGATGCAGCATGATTTCGAGATCTACGGCGACAAGGGTGCGCTTTATTTCACGCAGGAACGCTTCAATGAGCTGCATTTCTATTCAGCCGCCGATCCGGCCGGCCGCCGTGGCTTCCGCAGGATCGAGGCTTCGCCCGATCACGCGCCCTATGGCCGATTCTGCGTGGCACCCGGTCACCAGCTCGGCTTCAACGACCTGAAAGCCATCGAAATCGAAGGTTATCTGCGGGCGATCGCGGGAGAGGCGCCAGAGCCTTTCGGTTTTGCTGCTGGTCTGCGCATCCAGCGGCTGGTCGAGACAATCCAGCGCTCATCATCCGACCGCCAATGGATGGAGGTCGCCGGCTGAAAACCGTGATCGCGAGACGGGCTGCGGGCCTTCATGCCCCTTGGAAAACTGCAATAAATATTGCAAGATCATACCATGAAGCAACAACCGCAGCCCATCGACCCTCCGAAAGATTACGAAGAACTGATCCGCCTCATCCATGATCGTCACGATCAGATGAGCAAGACCTATCAGCGGATTTCCGTCTATCTGACGCAGAACCCCAATGAAGTCGCCGTGCATTCGGTCAATACCATTGCCGAGCGGCACAATATCCACGCCTCCAGCTTCGTGCGGTTTGCGCAATCGTTAGGCTACAAGGGTTTCAAGGAGCTGCAGGCGCTGTTCCAGAAACGGCTGGCGACGGCGGCTCCCGGTTTCGAGGCGCGCGTGCGCGCACTCGATGACGAATTGCAGAGCCGCGAGGACCGTTCGGAATACGGTTTCCTTCACGACCTTGTCGTCAGGGACATTGCCTCCCTGCAGGACCTTCTGGAGCGCATCAGCGCCGAACAGCTCGGCACCGCCGCGGACCTCATAGAGGCCGCCGGCACCGTCTATCTCGTCGGCCAGTTGCGCTCCGCGCCAGTGGCGGAACTGCTGCGCTACATCCTCACCATGCTCGGCAAGCAATGCATCCTTCTCGATCCGGGCGGCGGCCTCGCCACCCATATGGCGCGGACGATGAAGACTGGCGACGTGCTGATCGCCGTATCCTTCCGCTTTTATGCGACGGAGGTGGTGAATATCGTCGAGGAGGCGGAAAAGATCGGCGTGCCGACCGTGGCGATTTCCGACAGTACCCTGTCGCCTCTGGCAAAATCGGCAAAGGTCCTGTTCTCGGTCCCCGAGCACGATTACAGCTTTTCCCGGTCTCTGGCCGCGCCGATGTGCCTTGCGCAGGCTCTGGCCGTCGCCGTGGCCGCGCGCGTTCAGAAGAACGAAACGGCGCCACGCATTCCGACGGTTACGGGCCTCTAGGCACCAACATTCCTTAAAGCCCTGTCACGCCGTCCCAGATCAGCTTCACCGCCACCAGCGCCACGGACACATAGGTCAGGGGATAAAAGATCGAGGCGCGCATGTGGCGCACCGTCCAGGCGCCAAGCCATGTAGAGGCGATCGCCAGCGGCACCATCAGGGCGGCGCGGCCGAGATTCTGTGCGCCGAAACCGCCGAGAGCCGCATAGGGCACGAGTTTCAGGACATTGGTGATGGCAAAGAACATCACATTGGTGCCGGTGAAAACCTTCGGGTCCATCCGAAGCGGCAGCAGATAGACCTGCAGCGGCGGCGCGCCGGCATGGGCGACGAAGCTGGTGTAACCCGCAAGCAGGCTCCAGAACCGGCCTGCCATCGGCCGCTCCTTCGCAACCGTCACCAGAACGCCCCTCGACAGCACGACGCGCAGCACGAACACGGCCGAGACCAGGCCGACGATCAGGCGCACCACGGCATCCGAGGTGATCTCGGCGGTCATCCAACCAAGCCCGATGCCGACGACGGCAGCCGGCAAAAGCTGCCGCATGATCCGCCAGTCGACCCAGTTGCGCCAGGCCGCCACGCCGACCATGTCCATGACCACCAGAATAGGTAGCAGGATCGCCGCCGCCGTGACCGGCGACATCACCAGCGCCATCAGCGGCACGCCAAGCAGGCTCATGCCGCCGAGCCCGCCCTTGGAGAGCCCGACCAGCACAACGGCGAGCACGGTGACGCCCAGTTCCAGAGGAGAGTTGAAAAGGTTCAAGTGCATCTCCTCGGCAATGCCGCCGGCACCCCAGCCGGGGCACCGCGCGTATGGATATCAGCCCTTCCGGAGCCGGGCTTTTTGACGGTAGACATCAGCAACGACCGCGCTGACGATGATCAGTCCCTTGACGATCTCCTGATAGTAAGCATCCACGCGCAGGAATGTGAAGCCCGACATCATCAACCCCAGGATCACGGTGCCGATAACCGTGCCGAAAATGCGTCCCCGCCCGCCGGAGAGCGACGTGCCGCCGATAACCGCCGCGGCTATGGCGTCAAGCTCGTACATCATGCCCATGCCGGCCTGCGCCGTCTCCGCGCGGGCGGCGGTGACGATGCCGGCGAGGCCCGCGAGCAGGCCGGCAATGGCATAGACCTTGACCAGATGCAGCTGAACATTGATGCCGGACACCCGGGCCGCCTGCATGTTCGCGCCGATCGCATAGGTGAACTTGCCATAACGCGTATAGCGCAGGGCAATATGGAAGGTGACGGCGACGAGCAGGAAGATGACGACAGGCCATGCGCCCGAGCCGATCGAGGCAAAGCTCTCGGTCGGGAAGGAGATCGGCTGACCCTTCGTATACCATTTGGCGATGCCGCGTGCGGTGACCATCATGCCAAGCGTGGCGATGAAGGGCGGTATTCCCGTCACCGCTATGAGCATACCGTTGACGATGCCGGCAATGAGGCCGAGGCCCAGGCCGACGGCCAGCGGCACCACCACGGGCATATCGGTCAGTGCGGGATAGATGGCCCTGGCAAAATCGCTGCTTTGCGCAAAACTCATGGCGATCATGGCGGTCATCGCCACCACCGAGCCCGAACTGAGGTCGATGCCGCCGGTGATGATGACCTGGGTAACACCGACGGCAATGATGCCGACGACGGAGACCTGCAGGATCATGATCGTCAGGCGCTGCGGGCTGCCGAGAAAGCTTTGCCCCTGCACGAACCACCCGAGCAACTCAAACACAAGTGCGACGCCGATCAGCACGGTCAGAATATTCAGTTCCTGCGGCAGCTTGCGCCTTTTCCGTTCGACCGGTTCGGTCTGTACGCTATCCATGATTTTTCCTCCCCGGCATTGCCGCCGTCACAGCCTCAGCGGGCCGCCAGTTCCATGATTTTGACTTGGTCCGCTTCGGCGCGATCGAGAATCCCGGTCATATGCCCCTCATGCATCACGACAATCCGGTCCGACATGCCGAGAACCTCCGGCAGTTCCGACGAGATCATGATGACGGCGACACCTTCCTTCGCCAGACTGGAAATCAGGCGATGGATTTCTGCCTTGGCGCCGACATCAATGCCGCGCGTCGGTTCATCGAGAATGAGGATTGCCGGCTTCGTCAGAAGCCAGCGGGCGATCAGCACCTTCTGCTGGTTGCCGCCGGACAGGTTTTCGATCCGCTCGTCGAGATCGGGCGTCTTGATGCGCAGCGCCTTCTTCATGTCTTCGCACAGCACCGTCAGCCCGCGCTCATCGACATAACCCATGGTCGCGTGGCCATTCTGAAGGGCCGCAATCTGCATGTTTTCAAGAATCGAAAGCGGCAGAAAACAACCGGTTGCCTTGCGGTCTTCCGTCAGCAGCGCCATGCCCCTGCGCATCGCATCCGCCGGCGAATGGATCGTGACCGGGGCACCGTCGATGCGGATGGTCCCTTCACTCGCCGGCACCACCCCAAAAATCGCCTCCGCAACGTTGGAGCGGCCGGAGCCCACCAGCCCCGCCACGCCGAGGATTTCGCCGCGATGCAGATCGAAGGAAATACCGTGGAAAACCCCGGCCAAACCGAGATCCCGAACCTCAAGGACGACGTCACCGATCGAGGCTTCCTGCTTGGGAAACATGTTGGTGATCTCACGGCCGACCATCATTCTGATGATGTCGTCGCGCGTGACATCGGTGCTCGCATGGGTTCCGACATATCGTCCGTCGCGGAACACCGAAAACTCGTCGGCGATCTCGAACAGCTCGTTCATCTTGTGGGTGATGTAGACGATGCCGATATTGCGTGACCGCAGGTCGCGGATGATATCGAAGAGATGCGCGACCTCCGATTCTGTCAGGGCGGATGTCGGCTCATCCATGATGAGCACGCTGGACTGGTAGCTGACGGCCTTGGCGATTTCGACCATCTGCCGCTGCGCCACCGTCAGCGTGCTGACCTCCGCCGCCGGATCGATATTGATCTTCAGCTGGTTAAACAACGCCTGCGTCTCCGCCAGCATTTTCGCATGGTCTATGAGGCCGAGACGGTTTTTCGGTTCGCGGCGGATCCAGATGTTCTCCGCCACGGTCATCCAGTCCATCAGCGCCAGTTCCTGATGGATCATGGCGATGCCGCGCTCCAGCGCATCGCGGGGACTTTTCAGACGGACGTCTTCTCCCCGGAGCCTGACGGTGCCGGCATCGGGGCTGTAAATGCCGGCGATAATTTTCATCAGCGTCGACTTGCCGGCGCCGTTTTCGCCCATCAGCGCGTGCACGGAACCGGGGCGCAGGCGAAACTGCACATCATCCAGCGCGACGACACCCGGAAATTCCTTGCGCACCCCCTCGATTTCGAGAAGGTATGGGCCTGCGGCCTGCTTGAAGCGTTCGATCGCCTCTAAGGTGGTTGTGGAAATCATGTCTCACCCGTCCTTTATCCGGCCAGCGGCCGGGCCGTGATTTGCTGTGCCGGCGACCGAGGCAATGCCCGGTCGCCGGCCACAAATCAGTTGCTGGACTTGTATTGAGCGACATTGGCAGGGGTGACGAGTTCGAAGGGTACATCGACCTTGTGCTCGAATTTTTCACCACGTGCGATTTTCAGCACGGTATCGAGCGATCCTTCGCCCTGACCCTTGGCGGACTGATAGACCGTAACGTCAAGGTCGCCCGCTTCCATGGCCGCCAGAGCATCCTGCGTTGCGTCAACACCGGCGACGACGACATCCTTCATGCCGACGCCGGATGATTTCAGCGCCTGGATCGCGCCGAGCGCCATCTCGTCATTGTTCCCAAGCACGATTGTCGGCTTCATGCCCGATGTAATCCAGTTCGTCATCAGGTCCATGGCCGGGGTGCGCATCCAGTTCGCGGTCTGCGCGTCCAGCACCTTGATGTCCTTGCAGGCATCGCTTTTAAGGACACGTTCGGCCGCAGCGGTGCGGCCGCGCTGACCGGTGGTGCCAAGCTGGCCCATCAGAATGACCGCATCGCCCTTGCCGCTCGCAAGCTTGCAAACCTCTGTCGCCTGCAATTCGCCAGCCTGCTCCTCATTGGAACCAACCCATGCCTGCTTTTCCGGGAATTTCTCCATATTGGCCGGAAGCATGTTCACGAAGACAAGCGGGATACCCGCCTGATCGGCGATCTTCGACATCGCCCTGCCGGAATCCGCATCCACCAGCATTGTGATGATGCCATCAACACCGGCCGCCACGAAGTTTTCGATCTGCGACTGCTGACGGGCGATATCGCCCTGCGCATCTTCCATCTGGACTTCGACGCCGAGATCCTTGGCATGGCGCTGAATGTTGTGACGTAATACGGTGAGATAATTGTCGTCGAAAAGCGACATTGCCACGCCGATCTTCTCAGCATGGGCAGCGCTGGCCATCAGGGCGCAGAATGCAGTTGTGATTGCGATTTTTTTGATCACGAGATTTTCTCCTCCTCTTTTCCCCGCACGTGACGAATGTGTGCGATCACCCAAACCAGCGCCTCCCGGCTGTCTCCAGGCATGGCTTCGCCGTTGACGGATGCAGCAGCAAAATCCGCCTCAAGCGAAGTCATGTCCTGTCGATCAGTCGAAACGGCAGCACTGTTTGCGCGCAGCTTTAGTGCTACGCCCGTCTCTCCCATGCGACCGGGTGTTTTCCGGGCGCAGTTTCAACATAGCGGGATGAAACAAGATTCGCAACAAAAATTGCAGAATTTATATACGGCAATAAAATTTCCAAAATCTCACTCGTCGACCTGGACCCATCAAACTCGGATGCCACGGTTTCGCGGACCGCACCGTGCGACTAGAGCGTTGTCGCATTTCCGAACGGAAAACCGGGAGCCACTTCTCCTGGAAATGCTCCCTATTGCTTTTGAGGAAGAGCAGATGAAAGCGGCACGGTCTGGCCGCAAAACTCATTCGACGAAAACGCGTACGCTCGAAGCACGCCCATCGGCATCGATCACCGTGAGGGTGGAAAACCCTTGCCCCTCGGGTCGCCATTCGCTGTTGCGGCGATGGGAAGCGTCGGGCAGAGGCATGCCATTCGCGAGCCAGCGGAAGGGAGCACGCCCGCCTTGCAGCTTCAGCACCAGCGGTGAAATGCCCGACTGGCCGGAAAGCTCAACCCTTGCTCCTTCCGGCGGATAAACGATGCGCGGGGCGCTTTCGCGTCTCGAGGCCGAAAGCAGGCCGCTTGCGGTCAGGGTGAAACGCCGCTGATTGGCGGGAAGGTCGGCAACGGTAACGCGCGCAACGCCGGAGGGCGCAACAGGCATCGGCGTGATCGCCACACCGGATTTTGCGAAGGCCTCAAACAGGATCGGGGCCGCCGTCGCGTAACCGGCAATACCCGGCACCGCGCCATTATCGGCCCGGCCGACCCAGACGCCGATCACATGCCGCCCGTCATAACCCACTGACCAGGCATCGCGGTAGCCGTAACTCGTGCCTGTCTTGTAGGCGATGCCGCGCTGTTTCATGCCGAGCGGCGGCAGCACGCCAGAGAGAATGTCCGAAACATTCCAGATTGCGGCATCGGAAAACAGCCGGTCGCCGACAAGGCGCTCAGGGACTGAGCGGACGCCGTCACCCAACCGCACGGGGTCACCGCTGCCGGCAAGCCCGGCATAAAGCTGCACCAGATCAACAAGCGAAATACCCGCACCGCCAAGCGCAATGGCAAGTCCGGGCGCCTCGTTTGACGGAAGTACCAGCCGGACGCCCGCTCGCCGGAACCGCACCATCAGCGCCGATGGGCTGACGGCATCGAGCAGTTTGACGGCAGGCACGTTGAGCGACAATTGCAGCGCCTGCCGGATACTGACATCGCCCTGATAATGCATATCGAAATTGCGAGGGCGATAACCGGAAAAGTCGGCCGGGCGATCCTCGATGATGGTTTCCTGCCCGACAAGACCGTCTTCGAAGGCAAGACCGTAAATGAACGGCTTGAGGGTGGAGCCTGGCGAACGCACGGCGCGGCTCATCTCCACGAAACCACGCCTTGCCGTATCGAGATAATCCGCCGAGCCGACCTCCGCGAGAATATCACCGGTCTGGGCGTCGGCCATGACGATGGCGACGGAGACCTTATCGCCAAGCTTCTCCGCAGCATGGCGGGCAACACCTTCCAGTTCCCGCTGGATCGGCAATTTGAGCGTCGAGTACGCCTCGGCAGCATTTGGGAACTTCACCCGTGCGGCAACGGCCATATGCGGCGCATAGGCCGGCAGGTCGCGCCGGTTGGAAGGCACGTCCGCAAGTGCCGACCGTTCCGCCTCCCCCTCGCCCACCACGCGTTCCACGGCAAGCCGTTGCAGCACCCGCTCGCGCGCCTGCTTCGCCGCCTCCGGAAAACGATCCGGACGACGTTTCTCCGGCAGTTGCGGCAGCGCCACCAGAAGCGCCGCCTCCGCGGTATCGAGCCGGCCCGGCTCCTTGCCGAACCAGGCGAGGCTTGCGGCCCTGACACCTTCGAGGTTGCCGCCATAGGGCGCGATATTCAGATAGAGATCGAGGATGTCAGCCTTGCTGAGTCTCCTTTCGATCTGGAGCGCACGCATGGCCTGCAGCAATTTTGCCGAGAATGAGCGGTCGGCGCGCGGCTCGATCAGCCGCGCCACCTGCATGGAAAGAGTCGAAGCGCCGGAGACGATCCGGCCGTTGCTGGCCAGTTGCCAGGCGGAGCGCAAAAGCGCCCATGGATCGACCCCGTGGTGATCATAGAAACGTTGATCCTCATAAGCGACAAGCATGCGCAGGAACTGCGGATCAACCTCTGCGGCGGTGGTTTTCAGCCGCCAGCGGCCGTCGGGTGTCGCAAAGGCGCGCAACAACTTGCCGTCACGATCCAGCACCTCGAAGGATCGTTGCCGCGCAGCATCCAGCGGCGGCGGATAGGCTTTGTCCAGCGCATCAAGACCGAAGGCCGCGCCGCCCATAAGCAACGCGGCCGTCACGATGCCGACAATGATCGCCTTGCGTCGCCTCATGGGGTTGCCGAGCGCACCTCCATGCGGCCGGTTGCCGTGCGGGCGGCAAATTGCGGCCGGTACATATCTTCCACCGAGGCTGCCGGGTGATCATAGGTGCCCGGGGTAACGGCACGAACGACATAGGCAAGCGCAATTTCCGAACTGTCGCCGGCCGAGCGGTCGAGGGCCGCCACGAAACGGTCATAGCGGAATTCGGTATGGGCCGCTTCCGTTTCCGGCAACCAGTCGAAATTCGAAAGTGCTGCCGAATTGACGAGGCTCGGATTGTCGATTTCGAAGCCGGAGGGCAACAGATCCGTCACCAGAATGCGTGATTGCCAGTTATTCTGCGGCACGACGTTCAGCACCACCACATAACGCTCGTTTTGCGTGACCTCGCTCGGGTTCACCTCCTCACCATCCATGGAATAATAGGTGCGGGTGATGGTGAAGCCCTCGCCACCGGCGGCAAGCGGCTGCGCCGGCGGCGCCACCGTGGTGACAACAGCCGTGACAGGATCGGCCGAGGCATTGGCGATCTTCAGGGGAACTGCCAGCAATTCATCGCCGGTCATCCGCTTGCCGAAACCGCCGGTCTGCAAATCACCGTTCACATCGAGACGGATATCCTTGTCCTCGCCTTTGACAGCGCGGGCGGCCAGCAGCATCCAAGCCTGTTCCTGGGTGCTGGTATAGGGCTTCTTTTCCCATTCCTTCGCCACGGCACCGGCAAGCTGCGGCACGACGGCCGGAACCGGGCGACTTTCGGCCGCAAGCGCTAGCGTCGCAGCACCATCCCGCAGCGCAGAGCCGTAATCTGCCCGCGCGAAGCTGACATTGGTGGCGCGACTTGCCATATCGAGCGAAGCGCCGAACACGGCCTTGGAACGGGCCTGATCGCCATAAAGCGAAAGGGCGGCGGCAACCTGCGCCTTGGCGAGCGGGGTTGGGAAATCAGCAAGTGCCGTATCCGCGTAATAACGCAGATCGTTGATCGCCGCCTTGCGGTTGCGCGCCAGCACATAAAGCGAATAGGCGATCTCGTTACCGCGATCCTTGACGTTGCTGTCATAGGACAGGCCGTTCTGCACATTGTTCAGCGCCTGCACCATGGCCGCTTCGGGAACGTCGTAATTCTGCTCGCGGGCGCGGGTCAGGAAGTCGCTGATATAGGCATCGAGCCACAGATCGCCATAACCCGGCGACCAGAGGCCGAAACTGCCGGAACTCGACTGGAAGGACAGCACGCGGTAGATCGCCTCCTGCACCCGCTTGCGGGTATCCGGATCTTCGGTGAGGCCGGTATCCTTCGTCATTTCCGAGAGATAAAGCAGCGGCAAAGCGCGGCTCGTCGTCTGCTCGGCGCAGCCGTAAGGATATTTATCCAGCATCATCACCAGCGCCGGAATATCGAAGGCGGGCGAGCGCGTGACGTTGACGGCGACCGAAGAGCCGAGCAGCATGCTGTCGGCCAGAAGATCGCCGTTGATTGTCAGGCTGCTGTTCGGCGCAATCTTGATTTCGCGCCGCGTCGTCACCGGCAGAACGGCCGGGCGCACCGGAACGTTCAGAACCTGCTCCAGCGAGATACCGGCGGCATTGGAGACCTTGATGGTGATTGCGCCATTGCCGGGCTGTTCGCCGGTCAGGGGGACAGTCAGCGACGACTTTCCACCCTTTTGAAGCGCCAATGTCTGCGACATCTCGCCCTGATCGACCGTCAAGGCCGTGTTGCTGGTCACATCCAGCCGGTAATCGCCGGCCTCGCCATCGGTATTGGCGATATCGAGCCGCAATTGCGAGACATCGCCGGGAGCGAGGAATTTCGGTGCGCTGGCGGTCACCACGACCGGATCGCGGATGACCGCATCGGAGACCGCATGGCCGACACCCGTCTTCGTCCAGGCCACCGCCATGATGCGGGCCGTGCCGTTGAACTGGGGAATATCGAAACTGACAGTCGCCTTGCCGTCGCCGTCAAGCTCGACCGGACCGGCAAAGAACGCCACCAGCTTTTCGGTGGGCGGGCTGCCTTGAAGGGCTGCCCCTGCGCCATCACCACCGGTGCGCAGCCGGCCGGTGGCACCCAGCGAACCGTCGATCAGGCGGCCATAGAGGTCGCGGATTTCCAGCCCCAGCCGGCGCTGGCCGAAATACCATTCATCCGGCTTCGGCGGCTCGTAACGCGTGAGGTTCAGAATGCCGACATCCACCGCCGCAACAATCGCATAGGCCTTTTCGCCGACACCAGCGCCCGCAACCGTGATCGGAATTTCAAGCGGCTGGCGCGGCAGCGTCTTCTGCGGCGCACCGAGGGTCACGGCAAGCTTGCGCTCGGCCGGGTCGACAGCAAGCCACTTGATGCCGATGGCCCGCATCGGCATGCGGCTTTCCTGCGCATCGCCGGGCCGGAACAGCGTGGCGGTGACGTAAGCGCCCGCACCCCATTCTTCCGTTACCGGAATGTCGATCTCGCCGCCATCCGCGCCGATCTCGGCATTCTGAACGGAAATCAGCTTTTCAGAGCCGGACGTGATCATCAGCTCACCGGCAAAACGCGAGGAAACCCTGAGTTTGGCCGTGTCGCCGATCTTGTAGCTCTGCTTGTCCAGCGCGATTTCCAGCGCATCCGGCGTTTCGGTCGAGCTTGCCTCAACGTAGAAACCGGCATCGAATTCAACGCTGGAAACAGGTGCGCCATTGCCGGCACCCTCCACTTCCAGCCGGTAGCGGCCCCAGGTGACCGGCACGGAAATCTCGCTGCCATTGGCATCGACGGACAAGGTGCCGGCCTCTTGCTGCTTGGTATATTCCACCGGCTCGTAACGCCAGGAATTGCCCTGACGATACCATTGATAGTTCCGCTCAACCTTGATGAGCTTCCAGTTGAGGCCGCTCATCGCCTGTTTTACGCCATCGGCACCAACGCCGATGATATGGAAACGGCCGACGGAATTCTGGGCGAGATCGCCGGAAAATTGCGGCTTGATGCCGATAACAGAAGCTTCCGCCTTGATAGGCAGCGTCAGCGAACGCTCCACGGCACGTCCACCCGCCTCTTGCATGCGCACGGTGATGTTGGCGGAAAGAAGCTGCGTGGTGGAGGGCAGATCGGTGAGATCAACATTGAAGCTCGCCTTGCCCTCTTCGTCCAGCACCGGCAGATCGGCAAGCGCCGTGCGGTTCTCCTCTTCGCTTTCCTCATCCGCCAGACCGAAGAAATAACCTTCGAAATCAGCGCTGATGCGCGTTGGCTTGATGGCAACCTCACCTTCCAGCGTCAGGCCGGCAGCGGGCGCGCCATAGAGATAACGGCCGTCTACATCGATTGCCGTTTCCGCGCCAGGGTCAATCTGCTTTGCCTTGCTCGAGAGGTCAAACTCGGTACGGTCAGGCACGAAATCATCGACCAAAAAGCTCTTTTCGCTGATCGCAGGCATTTTCGGATCGGTATGGATGCGCACTGTCCAGGTGCCGCGCATCGCATTTGCCTGCAACGGCAGATCGACCGCATGGCCGCCCAGCGCCTTGCCATCGCTGACGAAGCGCCGGTCCTCGACACCGTCAGGGCGCGAGAAGATGAAGGTAAGCGGCAGATCCTCGATTGCCTTGCCATCGACGTCGCGAGCAAGCGCTGCGGCATGCACGGTCTCGCCGGCGCGGTAGATGCCGCGTTCGGTCCAACTGAACACATCAATCGCGCCGGGTGCTGCACGTCCCGTCACGCCGCGATCCGAAAGATCGAAGCCGGCACGGGTCATGTCGAGGAACACGTAGTCCTTGTCGCCGTTCCGTGCCGTCAAGATTGCGGGCGCCTGCGCTGCTGTGCCGCGCATCAGGCCAGCCGAGAACACCGCGCGGCCATCCGCATCCGTCTTCGCAGTGCCCAGCACCTCGTTATTCTTGGCGAGCAGCTGCAAATCCACATCTGCCAGCGGCTTCGCGCTGCCAAGTGCACGGACAAAGACATTCAGACCATCGGTTCCGGCATAGGTGGTGATGCCGGTATCCGACACCAGGAACCATTGCGTGGCGCGCGAATCCCAGGTTTCCGGTGCAGTGCCCGGCGGCACGGCGGTCAGCACATAGATGCCGGGCTTACGTTCCGGCAAAGCTTCATCCACCGGGAAACTCGTCACCACATCCTTGTTGAGATCCGGCTGGATATCGATCGCGCCCTGCCAGACGAGTTCGCCGATTTCGTTTTCGATACGGTCGGCATTGTAACCGTCCATCTGCGTCAGAAACTGCGAATTGGAAAGAAGCGAGGTGATGTTGCGATCACCGACGCGATAGAGCTTCAGATCAGCCTTGTCGGCATTAACAGAGACGATCGGGATGCCGCGGCGCGCAGTCCCCGGCAGCACGAAATTCTCGCCCGTGAAGCGCACGGTCGCGGCGCGGTCACGCACGTAAATATCGAGATTGACCTGCTTTTCCAGAGGCTCTTCCACCGAGGACGGCAGGCCAGCGCGCAGCGCAATCTTGTAACGCTGGCCATGGCTCAGGCCTTCCACGCAGATCTCGCTGCCCTTCGCTTCGATGGCCTTGGGGGCTGCCCCATCGAGCGTGATGAAGGAGGAATAATCGACACCGTTCTTTACCAGCGGTTCGGAAAACTGCACGCAGGCGCGCGGGCTGACGCTATCCGTATCCACGGTATTGTTGATGACGCGGAAACCCTGGCGCGTGCGCAGGTCGGCATAGGCCGCCTTTGTCTGTGCATTGTCGGTGAGCGCAAGGCTCTCCTTATAGGCGTTGAGTGCTGCGCGATAATTCTGGGTTCTTTCGAAAGCCTTCGCCAGCCGGTTCAGGGCCTCGGTACGGGCGCTGACCGTGCGGCTCAGCTGATAGGCGTTGATGGCGGCAGACGCCGCCTGCCCGGCAATCGAATAATTATCGGTGACCTGCGCCGCCTTTTCCGACAATTCCGCCCAGAGCGCGCCGTCATCAGGCGTGATAGCAAGAGCCTGTTTATAGGTCGTGACCGCATCGGGAATATTGCCCGCAGCGACCTGCTGCCGCGCCGTCTGCACAAGGGCTTCCACGCCCTGTTCGTCACCGTCATTGGCAGCGAGGCCTGATTTCAGCCGGCGGGCTTCCTGCTGCAGGCTGTCCGTCACGAAGGAAAGGCGCTGCGGCGCGCCGATATCGGCTTCCGCAGCCACTTCCACGATCTTGCCGGCGACTGCGCCCGGGAAGGCGTTCAGCTGGTTGAAATCCGATTTGAGGAAGCACCATTTCACCTTGGGATTGTAGGTGAAAGCCTTGCAGGCAGCGTCGCCGACGCAAATCTCGCCGCATTGTTCCAGCGAGACATTCTGCTCCGTTCGAAGATCGAAGCCGAAATAATCGCCGTTTTGCGTGGTTACCACTTTCCGCGAAGGTTCGGCCGCCGTAGCCGGGAGAAAAATCAGGGTGGTAGAGACCGCAACCAACGAAATCCGGACGAGCGCGCGCAACGACATCAGTATTCTCCCCGCAACAGACATGTCGGGCGGGACTCTGGTCAAATCCACGCATGGTTGTCAACGCATCTTCGTCAATTCACAACATGAGGATGCGTGAAGGCCAGCAGACGGGGGAAGACTAGTCTTCTATTTTACGCGCCTCGGAAATCAGCATGATCGGTACGCCGTCGCGGATCGGGTAAGCGAGCCTTGCGCTTTCGGAGATCAGCTCGTTGTGGGTCCGATCATAAGAAAGGCGTCCCTTGGTCAAAGGGCAGACCAGCAGCTCCAGGAGCTTCGGATCGACATTGCTCATCCTGTCGTCCATGGCGACAATCCTATTGCAGCACGGTGCCGCCCTCGCCCGACCCTTGGGCAAGAACGATCTCGGTGATGGCGATCAATGTTTCGGCCCGTGTCTTCAGGTCGGGTGCTTCAAGCAGCGCCTGTTTTTCGGCCGGACCGAAGGGAGACATCATGGAGAGGGAATTGACGAGGACACGATTGCCCGCCCTTTCCACGCTTTCCCAATCAGCCTCCAGCTGGTTTGCATCCAGAAACGCGCGGAATACCCTGAGCAGGTTTTCACGATCCACCGCCTCCTCGTTATATTCGCCGGAAAGATCGGCAATGAAGGGCGCATGACGGAAGCTGCGATAAGGCTTGTCGGCCTCCACCTCTTCCAACAAGCGGAAACGGCAGACACCGGTGAGAGAGATGACGTAACGGCCATCCCCGGTTTCGGAAAAGGAAGTGATGCGGCCAAGACATCCGACCGCACTCAAAGGCCCGCCTTCAATCCCCGCCTCAATGACATGCAGGGCCGGCTGCACCATGCCGATGACACGGTGGCCAGCCAGGGCCATGTCGATCATGGCGAGATATCTCGGCTCGAAAATATTGAGCGGAAGATGGCCTTCCGGTAGCAGCAGGGCACCCGGCAAGGGAAACACCGGTACGGTTTCCGGCAGATCGTCGTTCTTCACATATCTCGCATTTCCGACATGCATGGGATCAAGCCCCCTGTTCACCGCTGCCCGGCCGGCGGAATCAACCGCCGCGGCCGGGATATGCCCGCACTACGAAAACAATATTGCCGAAAGCTTCCGGCGGCCAGCGACGGTTGCCGGGTCCTTGAAGCCCCAGGCTTCGAAAAACTCCAGAAGCTGCCGGCGCGCGCCGTCATCATCAAAGGTCCGGTCCTTGCGCATGACATAAAGCAGATGGTCTGCCGCCTCATCGCGCCGCCCTTGAGCGTTCAGCACCTTGGCGAGCTTCACCCGTGCCTCGTGATGATCGGGATTGAGCGCCAGATCGCTTTCCAGCGCCACCGGATCGCCGATTTTTCGGGCTTCCTCATATTGCGCGATCTTTTTCAAAACGAGCTGAATGCCCGCATCTTCGTTGAGCTCCGCAGGCAGGGAGGAGAGCAGTTCGCTGGCCCGCTCATACTGACCGGCAGCGATCATGCATTCAGCGATACCGGCAATCGCCGCGGGGTTTTCCGGATCGGCCTGCATGACGGCACCGAACAGCTGTGCCGCACCGTTAAAATCGCCATCCGTCAGAAGCTGTTTCGCCTCGGTCAGAGCCGCCTCGATTTCGGCTTTCGGATCACCCGCATCCGGGCCGGCGATCTTGTCGATGAACTGCTTGATCTGGCTTTCCGGTACCGCGCCCATGAAGCCGTCCACCGGCCGACCATCGGCAAAAGCGACGATGGCGGGAATGGACTGGATGCCGAGCTGGCCCGGAATCGAAGGGTGATCGTCAATGTTCAGCTTCACAAGCTTCACACGGCCATTCGCTTCGTTGATGACCTTTTCGAGCACCGGCGTCAGCTGCTTGCACGGGCCGCACCAGGGCGCCCAGAAATCCACCAGAACCGGCTGGCGGCGCGATTCCTCAAGAACATCCTTGGAGAAAGCAGCTGTCGTTGTGTCCTTGATGTGACCGGAGGCCGCACCATTCAGCTCGCCGTTGTGATGCGCGCTTGCAGACATCTGCCCACCATAGGAACCGCCGTAAGGATTATTCGTGTCGCTCATGCCGGTCTCCCGCAATTTCTGTCGCATGTCTCAGTTGAAGCAAAGATCGTATCTCACTCACTGACTTTCAAGACAAGCGGCGCATGTCCGGTCGCCTCAAGAAAGCGAATGAGATCCTTCGACGCGATCGTCGTCGTCTGGTCGTTGGAAAGCGGATGGCCATTGACCAGTTCGTTTTCCAGAAGATCACTGTCGAGCACAAAGGTGACCTGCCTGCCAGTGTCGTTGATCGCCCCGAATACTGTCACCGATCCCGGTACGACGCCCAGATATTCGAGCATTTTTTCCGGCCTGCCAAAGGACACGCGGCTTGCAGCACCTATCGTCTTGTGAACGCTTTTGAGATCGACGATCGCATTCTCTTCGACAGTCAGAACAAAATATTGATCCTTTTTGTCCTTCACGAAAAGGTTTTTCGTGTGGCCTCCGGGAATGAGATCGCGCAGCGACTGGGACTCAGCAACGGTAAACACCGGTTCGTGCTGTTTCGTGGTATGAGAAATGCCGAGCCCATCCAGAAACTGGAAAAGCTCCATTGCCGTCCTGGGAGAATTCTCCGCCATATTCCGCCGCCGCCCCTGCCGATTTCGATACCGTTGCACTCCTGATTAAGGTGGCAACCGGCGCTTGGCAACGCAGGAAAAACCGCAGATATGAAAAACCGCCAATCATTTCCGTCGCTTGTCGCATTTTTCAAAGAAATTTTCGCGTTTTTGTCATTTCCCTGTTGCATTCCAAAATCGATTGAGCGATATAGCGCCCGTCGCCGCAACATGGTGACCCACGGTTCAGCGACTACCCCGGACCGGTGGATTTGAGCGGGTGTAGCTCAGGGGTAGAGCACAACCTTGCCAAGGTTGGGGTCGAGGGTTCAAATCCCTTCGCCCGCTCCAAATTTTCCAAAAAAGCCGAATCTTCACGGAATACTGAACTTCAGACCAGCGAGTTATGCAGGGTTATGCGGTTCGGGATCAAGAGTTCGCCATCTTCTTCGCCCCGTCAGAACAGCGGTGAAATTATCGGACGAATGGAACTTCCCCCGGAAATGGCCGTTTCAGATGCGAGGCTCCTAACCTCAGTTCCCCTCTGAATTGCCCGCCATGAGCGGGCATTTTTTTAAGGGCAACTGTCGCCGAGAAATAAATCCGCCCGTCTGGAACACCGCCCGTATACAGGGCGTTCTCCTGTGTTTGATCAACACCGGGGGAACACCCATGTCCGCAATCTCGAAAACTCTTTTGATTGCAGCACTCGCTGCCGTGACGATGCCGGCCGCCTCCTTCGCCGCAGACATGATCCCGTATGGCCACGACCAGCCTCCACGGCACAGAAACCATTATCAACCACGCACGGCTGAGAACACCTATTCGAATCGTACAGAAATGCGCTGCTCCGAGAACATCGTCTCCTATCAAGCGCCTTACCAGCGGCATACGGAGCTGGTCACGCTCTGCCATCCGCCACTAAATTGGCGAACGGAGCCGTCCACGGCAACAATATGGTCGCCATGATCTTGCCATAATTCATTCGATGTGCTTTTGTGCAGCCGCCCTTGTGGGAGGGGGTAGAGGTCGAGACCCGCTGGCTGCATTTTGGCAGCAGGCGGGTTTCCCTTTTTTTGGCAACCACTATGGGCCAGTACGCTGCTGAGGCACTTTCCGGCCTTGGGCAGACGGCAAAAAACAGGCGCACAAGGCGCTCATTTAATTTTGTACTTTGGATGAAAATGGTAGCGGGAGAGGGACTTGAACCCCCGACACGCGGATTATGATTCCGCTGCTCTAACCACCTGAGCTACCCCGCCACAGGGGAAACGTGACAGTCATGTGACCGGCCGTTCCTTCAGGATGAGCGGCTTATAAGGTGCCGCTCCCCAAAGTGTCAAGCGCAAGATGCGCAAAAAATTCGCTTTCCACCTCGCTGCAAAAAGCGAACCGTTTCAGGCCGCAACCGGCTTTTCCAGAAGCGCCTTCAGCGAAGCCTCGGCTTCCACCGAGCGTTCCGACCGTTCGATGAAACCGCCGCCGTAAACGCGGGCATCCGCGCCCGGCGCTGAATAGAGCACGCAGGCCTGGCCAGGGGCGACGCCCGCCTCGCCGGTCATCAGATCCACATAGATGCCGTTTTCGTCGGCATGCAGCACCGCTTCGGTTGGCGGACGCGTGGAGCGCACCTTGGCGAAGCAGGTAAAACCCTGCCCGGCATCATTTGCCAGCGCGTCATCGCCCAGCCAGTTCATATCACGAAGATAGACCCGGCGGGTTTCCAGCGCTTCGCGTGGACCAACGATGACACGGCGACCACGTGCATCAAGATGTACGACGTAGAGCGGCTCTCCCGTCGCCACACCGATGCCCCGGCGCTGGCCGATCGTATAATGCACGATGCCATCATGGCGGCCGAGCACACGGCCGTCCAGATGGACGATATCGCCGGCCAGAGCCGCATTCGGCTTCAGCTTGTTGATGATATCGGTATATTTGCCCTGCGGCACAAAACAGATGTCCTGGCTGTCGGCCTTTTTGGCCACGACAAGCCCCATATCTTCCGCCAGCGCCCGCGTTTCGGCCTTGGAAAGGCCGCCGAGCGGAAAGCGCAGGTAGTCGATCTGCTCCTGCGTGGTGGCAAACAGGAACCAGCTCTGGTCACGGTCGCTGTCGATCGGGCGATAGAGCGCCCGGCGTCCCGGCTGGCCGGAGACGGGGTTGGGGCGCGAGCGAATATAATGGCCAGTCGCCAGCGCATCGGCACCCAGCTCCTGCGCCGTGGCGAGCAGATCGGCAAATTTTACCGTCTGGTTGCAGGCCACGCAGGGGATCGGCGTTTCGCCCATCGCGTAGGCTTCGGCAAAGGGATTGATGACGGTTTCACGGAACCGTGCTTCATAATCCAGCACGTAATGCGGAATGCCGAGCGTTTCGCAAACCCTGCGCGCATCGTCAATATCCTGCCCCGCGCAACAGGAACCGGCGCGGTGCACGGCAGCACCATGGTCATAGAGCTGGAGCGTAATGCCGAGGACATCATAGCCCTCGCGCTTGAGGATACCGGCTACAACAGAAGAATCGACGCCACCGGACATGGCGACAACGATCCGGGTATCTTCCGGCCTCTTGTCAAAATCGAGCGTATTCACGTTTTTTCCCATCGTCAGTCATAACGGGGGTAAAGGCCCCGTCGCCTGTCGGTCATCCGCCGCGTGGGCATCAGCCGGAAAAACCGGACTGTCCTGCCTCGCCATCCTGCGGATTTAAGGGCTGCATATAGAAAGGAATGGCCGCGCACGCAAGTACGGGGCGGAAAACCGCCCCGTAAAGCCCTCAAACACGGGAAATGACAGTGGTGTTAAGCGCCAGCCGTCTTCTGGCCACTGCTGCCGATCCACTTGTCGCGCTCCCGCCACAGGGCGGGCAAAGCCAGCAATCCGATGGCCGTGAAGGCAATCAGCGTCTTGCTGACCTGCGACAGTTCCGCCGTACGGCCGTCCAGATAATAGACGCCGTAGACGATCGCCACGTGCCAGACATAGACCTGCAGCGAGTGGCGGCCGAGCAATTGCAGGAACTTCAACGACAGCACCCAGATCACGCCTTCGGCAATGGAGCGCACGAGCGGATTGTGATGCTTCGGACCGGCAATCACCAGCCAGGTGAGGCCGACGCCGACGGCGAGGAAGTTAATGAGATAGACGGGCCCGAAATCGGCGCGGATTTCCATGGTCGAGAACTTGCCCATCATGAATTCCGGCATCAGGCCCCAGGCCGTGGCGATGCGCAGAGGCAGGAAGAACAGGCAGATCAGCAGCGCAGCCTTTGGCAGCCACGTGTGCTGCGGCGAGAAGATCGCCTTCCACGGAATACGGTTCTGCGCCGTCATCGCACCCATAACCAGTGCCGAATAGAACACCAGCTGCCAGCCCAGCAGGTTGAAGCTGACGCGTATACCCTGCTCGTCCGCACCCTTGACGAGTTCGTTGAGCGGCGTCGTGACGATCTGCTGCAGGCCGAGCTGGCCAGCCATCCAGACCAGCAGGGAGCCGGCCATGACATAGGCCCACTTGCCATCGAGGCAGAGCTTCACCAGCACCGGCGCAAATATCATGTAGACGATATATTGCGGCAGAATATCCATGAAGGTCGGCTGGAAGAGGAATGTCGCAATCGCCGCCAGTCGCAACGGATCGTCGAACGACGTCATGCCAAGCCAGTTGTACCAGATATAGGGTGCATGCGGGATGACCATGCGGAAGAACAGCACGGCGATGACGAGACCCATCGCGTAACGATAGAGTTCCAGCGCCCGGTTCCAGATCATCTGCTTGCCGGCATCATAGCCGTATTTCATCATCTTGCGCGCATAGACCATGCCGATCAACAGGCCGGACAGGAACACGAAGCCCTGCGCGTCCTCGACAAAGGCAAACTGCCGGTGATTGATTTCCACCAGCCAGAAGCCGCCGGCAAACACCAGATGGTTGATCAGCATGAAAACGAGGAAGTAACCACGCATCCCGTCGATCAGATCAAAGCGTTTCATCTCGATAGCTCTCCGTTCTCACAGGGCCTGCGTTGCCCGGCCACCCAGCCCGGCTTGCGGGAGGCGGGCCGGGGATTGGATTGTCAACGCTGTTTTGCGGCTGAGGTTCCCTTTCCAAAGCGGTTTAGAACCGGCGCGAAAAGTCACATTGACGTGTATGCCCCGTGGTTAAGACGCGGGGACTGAATGCCGGATGAATGAAAAAAGGCCATTCCGTGGAAGCACTGAGCCATGCGCAGACAAGATGCCTTGGCAGGGAGCACGCAAACCCTTGCATGGCAGGGCGAAAGGCCAAATCGGAATTTGTGGGTGCGGCAGATATCACCCGTTAGATTTATCAGCCGTTTTTTTGCCCTGTCCCGCATCCGCCTGTGCCGGGCCGCAACCCGAATCAACACCAAAATCGGAGACATCGCGGGATTCTGGCAAACGAAAGCCCGGAGGTTGGTAAACCTCCGGGCCGCTCAGTTTAAAAAAGAAACTCGCTATCGCCTCAGGCGGCAGCCTGAATGGCGGCGACCTGCCAGTTGTCGTTGCCGCCACGGCGCACGAAGGTCCACATTTCCACCGCTTCGGAAGGCTTGTTCTCGTCACCCTCGATAACCTTGCCCGAGGTGCGATCGCGCATGATGTCGATGGCGGAGTAGCGCATGGCCACCGTCGCATAATCCTGCCCCTCTTCATGCCAGGCTTCGGCGACATCACCCTGCAACAGCGTCACGTCGCGGACGTCGTTTTTCACACCGCTCGTGGCATTGTCGCTCAGTTCCTCGGCGAGATAGGACATGGCTTCCGGGGTCGTCAGCTTGCGCAACGTGCCGTAATCCTCTGCAGCATAGGCCGACTGGACGTCTTCCAGCATTTTCTGGAAGGTTTCGAGGTCGCCCTGGGTGATGCCGATTTCATCGCCTTCCGAAATGGCGTTGGCGTGCGCCACCGGCTTGGCCGTTGCGGCAGTGGCCGCAGCCACGCCGCCCGCAGCACCGGCAAGCGCGCCGATCTTCGGGATTTTGAACGAGGATGCGGAAGGACCTGCCTGCGAGCCACCATTAAAGGAGGAACCGGAATGATCCGTGCGCTGCGAGCCGCCGGCTGCACCATAAGCGGGCTGGCCCTGACGGCGCGATGCGAAGAAACGCATGGCGAGCATCACCAGACCACCGATAAGCAGTACCTGCATCAGCATGCCGAAGAAACCGGCCATGCCGCCAAAACCGCCGCCCATCAACATGCCAAACAGACCACCCATCAACAGGCCGCCCATCAGACCACCCATCATGCCGCCAAACAGGCCACGGCTCTGCTGCGGGGCCGCCTGCGCACCGGGGCGCGCCGGCTGGGCAGCACTCGGCGCCGCCTGGTTGGTATTGGGAGTCATGCTGCGATTAATCGGCGCGGTCTGGCCCGGCGCGGTACTGGTCGAAGGTGGTGCTGAATATGTCCGCGTACCACGGCTGCCGAAACCACCGCCGGCACGGCGTGCCTCGGCCATATCAACCGCCACGAAAGACACCGCGATACCAAGTGCGGCGACTGCGAACAAACCCTTGAAGCGCCGAAAGGCAGCAAACATCACTATCTCCTGTTGGCCGCCCTCCCATGAGCGGCATGTCAGCAGGCGATATAGCAACTCATGATCATCATTTTTAGACCACCCGGCTTAAATTTTTCGTGATATGCAACCGAAACGCGAGACGGTCGCACATTGCCGTGAAATCGATGGTCGGAAAAACGAAAAACCCGGCGCAGGGTCTCCCCTGAACCGGGCCTTATTGTCCCCTTGGGAGGAACGATGGGTATCAGTCGACGTTGAAAGTCAGCGGCTTGACCTGGCGGATGGCCGGGTTGGCGCGCAGCTTGTCCAGCACGGTTTCGGAAACCGGACCATCGACATAAAGCAGCGCGATGGCGTCGCCGGCTTCCTTTTCACGGCCAAGCTGGAAGTTGGCAATGTTGACGCCAGCTTCACCAAGCGTGGTACCCATGAAGCCGATCATGCCGGGAACGTCGGTATTGGTGATGTAGATCATGTGCGATCCGACATCGGCATCCATGTTGATGTTCTTGATCTGGATGAAGCGTGGCTTGCCATCCGAGAACACCGTGCCGGCAACCGAGCGGATCTGGTTTTCCGTCTTGACCGTCAGCTTGATGTAACCGTCATAAACGCCGGTCTTGTCGCGCTTGACCTCGGAGAGGATGATGCCCTTTTCCTTGATCATGACAGGTGCCGAAACCATGTTCACATCGGCAACCTGGCTGCGGATCAGGCCGGCCAGCAACGCACTGGTCAATGCCTTGGTGTTCATGTTGGCGGTTGCGCCGTCATAAAGGATTTCGATTTCCTTGGTGGCGCTTTCCTGCACCTGACCGACGAAGGAGCCGAGAACATCAGCCAGACGGATGAAGGGCTTCAGGCGCGGTGCTTCTTCAGCCGTGATCGACGGCATGTTTATGGCGTTGGAAACCGCACCCTTGACGAGGTAATCCGACATCTGCTCAGCAACCTGAAGAGCGACGTTTTCCTGCGCTTCCGTGGTGGATGCGCCAAGATGCGGCGTGCAGACGACGTTCGGCAGGCCAAAAAGCGGGCTTTCGGTGGCGGGCTCAACTTCGAACACGTCGAAACCGGCGCCGGCGACATGGCCGGACTTGATGGCTTCGGCAAGCGCCGCTTCATCCACCAGACCGCCACGGGCGCAGTTGACGATACGAACGCCCTTCTTGGTCTTGGCAAGGTTCTCTGCATTGAGGATGCCGCGCGTCTTGTCGGTCATCGGCACGTGCAGGGTGATGAAATCGGCCTGGGCCAGCAGTTCGTCCAGCTCAACCTTGGTGACGCCCATTTCCTGCGCACGCTCCGGTGACAGGAAGGGGTCATAGGCGAGAACATGCATCTTCAAGCCCAGCGCACGCGAGCAGACGATGGAGCCGATATTGCCGGCGCCGATGACGCCGAGCGTCTTGCCGGTGATTTCGACACCCATGAATTTCGACTTTTCCCACTTGCCGGCCTGCGTGGAGCTGTCTGCGGCCGGAAGCTGGCGGGCGACGGCGAACATCAGCGCAATCGCATGTTCCGCAGTGGTGATGGAGTTGCCGAAAGGCGTGTTCATGACGATGATACCGCGGCGCGAGGCTGCCGGAATATCGACATTGTCGACGCCGATACCGGCGCGGCCGATGACCTTGAGGTTGGTCGCCGCCTCGATCAGCTTTTCGGTTGCCTTGGTGGCGGAACGGATGGCCAGACCATCGTAATTGCCGATGATTTCGGCAAGCTTGTCCTTGTCCTTACCGAGCTTCGGCTGGAAATCGACTTCGACGCCACGATCACGGAAAATCTGGACGGCGGTTTCCGACAGTTCGTCGGATACGAGTACGCGAGGTGCCATGGTTTACGGGCTCCTTGAAAAATGGTGCAGTTTTGAAAGCGGGGAATGTGCGGCCCTGCATCTGCGCAGGGCCGGTATCAAAATCAGGCGGCAGCCTTGGAAAGTGCTGCCTTCTGCGTCTGGTAGGCCCAGGCGAGCCAAGGCATGACGGCTTGCATATCCGCCGTCTCGATGGTGGCGCCGGCCCAGATCCGCAGACCGGACGGTGCGTCACGGTAAGCGCCGATATCGAGGGCGACATTTTCCTTCTCGAGCAGGGCAACGACGCCCTTGGCGAAATCAGCCTGTGCGGCCGCGTCCAGCGCCTGCACTTCGGGATCGACGATCTTCAGGCAGACGGAGGTGTTGGAACGGGTTTCCGGCTTGACGGCCAGATTGGCGATCCAGTTGTTCTTCTCGATGAAGTCGTAGATAACCTTGGCATTGGCATCGGCACGGCCGATCAGCGCCTTGAGGCCACCGAGGTTCTTCGCCCACAGCAGCGCGTCGATATAGTCCTCAACGCAAAGCATGGACGGGGTGTTGATGGTTTCGCCGGTGAAGATGCCTTCGATCAGCTTGCCGCCGGAGACCATGCGGAAGATTTTCGGCAGCGGCCATGCCGGCGAGTAGCTCAGCAGGCGCTCGACAGCGCGGGGCGAAAGAATGATGACGCCATGGCCGCCCTCGCCGCCCAGAACCTTCTGCCAGGAGAAGGTGACGACGTCGAGTTTCGTAAAGTCCATGTCCTGTGCGAAGGCTGCCGAGGTGGCGTCGCAGATGGTCAGGCCCTTGCGGTCGGCCGGAATGAAATCGGCATTGGGAACACGAACGCCTGATGTCGTGCCATTCCAGGTGAAAACCACGTCACGGTCGAAATCGACTTCGGCAAGGTTCGGCAGCAGGCCGTAATCAGCCTCGAACTTGCGCACGTCCTTCAGCTTCAGCTGCTTGACGACGTCGGTGACCCAGCCAGCGCCGAAGCTTTCCCAGGCGACCATATCGACGCCACGTTCACCGAGCAGCGACCAGAGCGCCATTTCAACAGCGCCGGTGTCGGATGCAGGAACGATGCCGATGCGATAATCGGCGGGAACATCAAGAATTTCACGGGTGAGATCGATGGCCTGCTTCAGCTTGGCTTTGCCAACCTTTGCGCGATGCGAGCGACCGAGCGGTGCATCGGAGAGAGCATCTAGCGACCAACCGGGACGCTTCGAGCAGGGACCAGAAGAAAAATGTGCATTGCCCGGACGGAGGTCCGGCTTCACTATATCTGTCATTTGACTACCCTTTCAGATAGGCGCCTCTCGTTAGGGAGAGGTGTCCTGCCGCCGTTGCTATTCCTGTCGCCGATCTCAGTCAAGCGGAATATGTCGCTGCACAGAAGAATTTTGGTCCATATGCGTCATGCGCCAAGCCGCTAAAACAAAACCGCCCGCACCCAAGGAGGATGCAGGCGGCTTAAAGCTATCAGTCTGGCGTGACGTTTATTTGTAAACGGCAGGCTGCAGCGGAATATCGGCAGGCGGCATATATTGCGCCGTATCGCAACCGTTGAAGACATAGCGGCCACCGACGCGCACTTCATGCGAATAAAGGCCCTTGTCACGGCCCGGACCGCCGCCATTCTCGTAAGCGAACATATCGCCCTTGTTGATGTGGCGGAAACGATAGCCGATATCAGCCTTCAGGTTACAGGTGACGTCGATCGACGCACCTGCCATCAGGGCATAAGCGAAGCGCCACTTGCCCTTGCCGCCGTGCTCGGTGGTCGGGTCGCAGCCCAGGCCATTGACGCTGCACGATGTGTTGCGCAGCTTGTCCCACTTGACGTAGGAGCCACCGATACCGCCACCGACATAAGGCGTGACACGGCCATAAGTGCCGAGATCGACATAGGCGTTGGCCATCAGCGTGTAGGCCCTCAGCGAGCTGAGATCAGCCGAAACACAGCGACCCGGAACAGAGCCGCAGAAACCGCTCGTGGAGCCGCGGAAATCCGACTTGCCCATATAGTCGAAGGTCACGTCACTGCGGAAATAGTTGTTGAACTGATAACCGACACCGGCGCCGACGACATAACTGTCCTTGATATCAGCCGTATCGAAATCCTGCAGATAACCACCCGGTCCGCCCTGATAATAATGGGCGCCGCGCAGCTTGTTGAAGGAATAACCGACGTCGCCGCGCAGATACCAGCCGCTGGACTGCGTGATCTGAACTTCCGGCGCCTCGACATAGGCGGGCGCTGGTTCGGCTTGGTAAAGGTCGGCGCCGACGGCGCTTGTGCCGGTCAGCAGAACGGCCAGAAATCCGGCCAGGGCGTTTTTCATGACTTCCACTCCAGAATAGGCACGTGCGTTGCGGCAGCTGCCAGTGAACTGTTCAGTCACGGAGAGTGGCGTAAAATGGTTAAGTCCCGATTAACCACGATCATTCACTATATTTATTAGAAAACACGCAAAGAAAAAGCCGGCTTGAAGGCCGGCTTTTGTCTTTCGTTACTGTCGCGATAACTCAGGCGGCCGAGCGGGCGCTGGAGATGACGCCGACCAGATGGTTGACGATCTTTTCGACTTTTGCGCTATCGTCGCCCTCCGCCATGACGCGGATCAGCGGCTCGGTGCCGGAAGGACGGATGACGAGGCGGCCATTATTGGCCAGCGCGCTTTCCGCATCGGCGATTGCCTGCAGCACGACCGGATTTTCAAGCGGCTTGCCACCGGAAATGCGCACATTTTTCAAGAGCTGCGGCACGGGCTCAAACTTCCGGCAGACTTCACTAACCGTGCGGCCGGAACGCTTGACCTTGGCGAGAACCTGCAATGCTGCGACAAGACCATCACCGGTCGTGCCGTAATCCGACAATACGATATGGCCGGACTGCTCACCGCCGACGTTGAAATTGTGGTTGCGCATGTGCTCGACCACATAACGGTCGCCGACCTTGGTGCGGGCAAGAGTGAGGCCCTTGTCGCCGAGGAACCGCTCCAGGCCAAGGTTGGACATGACGGTCGCGACAATACCGCCGCCGCGCAGCGTGTTATCGTCGGCCCAGCTATCGGCGATGACCGCCATCAGTTGGTCGCCATCAACGATCTCGCCGCGTTCATCGACGATGATGACACGGTCCGCATCGCCATCGAGCGCGATGCCGATATCGGCCCGCACTTCATGCACCTTCTTCTGCAGGGCTTCCGGATGGGTGGAGCCGCATTCGAGGTTGATATTGATGCCATTCGGTTCGTTGCCGATGGTGACGACCTCTGCGCCGAGTTCCCAGAGTGCCGCCGGAGCCACCTTGTAAGCCGCGCCATTGGCGCAGTCGATGGCGATCCGCAGGCCGCTCAGCGTCACATCACGCGGCAGGGTGCGTTTGACGAATTCGATATAGCGGTAGATATCGCCATCCACGCGCTTGGCGCGGCCGATCTCGCTGGGCTTCGCCAGTTGCGCGTATATATCCTTGTCGAGAAGATCTTCGATCTCCAGTTCCAGCTCGTCGGAAAGCTTGTATCCGTCAGGTCCGAAAAGCTTGATGCCATTATCGGAGAACGGGTTATGTGAGGCCGAGATCATCACGCCGATATCGGCGCGCAGCGAGCGGGTGAGCATGGCGACGGCCGGCGTCGGAATAGGCCCGAGCAGGAAGACATCAAGGCCGGCAGCGGTAAAACCGGCAACCAGCGCATTCTCCAGCATATAGCCCGAAAGCCGGGTATCCTTGCCGATCACGACGCGATGGCGATGATGGCCACGCCGGAAGATCGTGCCGACGGCAATGCCCACACGCATCGCCAGATCCGGCGTCATGGGGAAGACGTTCGATTGTCCGCGGATACCATCGGTTCCGAAATAACGGCGTGCCATTTGAACTCCAAATCTTTTCAAGCATTCCGGCACAGGGTGAAACAGCCGGAAGCGTTTTTTGGCTAGATGCCACAAACCACGATAAACAGCACGTAAATTACCGCAAAAATGGCTTATATCTTGTTACCAAACTGAAAAGGCCACCCGGAAAACCGGATGGCCTTTTACAATAGCTTGCCTGTCACCGGCAATCAGTGCGGCTGCGGCTCCATGCCGCCTTCGGCCTCGCCGTCGCCCTTGGCTTCGCCGTCACCCTTCACTTCACTGGGCCCGTCCTTCTTGGCGCCGGCCTTCGGCACCGCCGAACCACGGCTGCCCGGAGAATCGTCACCCAGATCACGCGCGGGCTTCTCGCCCCTCAGCAATGCCTTGATCTCGTCGCCCGTCAGGGTCTCGTATTCGAGAAGGCCCTCGGCAATTGCCACAAAGCCATCGTGGTTGTCCGTGAGGATACGCCGGGCCTCGGTATAGGCCTCGTCGATCAGACGTCGAACTTCGGTGTCGATGGTCTGCGCCGTCGCCTCGGAGACGTTCTTCGACTGAGAGACGGAATGGCCAAGGAACACTTCCTGCTGGTTTTCACCATAGGCCACCTGGCCGAGAGCGTCGGAGAAGCCCCATTGTGTTACCATGGCGCGGGCAAGCTTGGTGGCCTGCTCGATATCCGAAGACGCGCCTGACGTGATGTTTTCCTTGCCGAAGGTCAGTTCCTCGGCAACACGGCCACCCATCATGATGACGAGGCGCGACACCATCCATTTGTAGCTCATGGAGTAGCGGTCGCCTTCCGGCAGCTGCATGACCATACCAAGCGCACGGCCGCGCGGGATGATCGTTGCCTTGTGCAACGGATCGGCCACGGCAACCTTCAGCGCAGTAATCGCATGACCGGCCTCATGATAGGCGGTCAACTTCTTTTCGGCCTCGGTCATGGCGGAAGAGCGGCGTTCCGCACCCATCATGATCTTGTCCTTGGCGTCCTCGAATTCCTGCATGGTGACCACGCGCTTGTTGCGGCGGGCGGCCATCAAGGCGGCTTCGTTGACGAGGTTCATCAGATCCGCGCCCGAAAAACCGGGTGTGCCACGGGCCAGAACCTTGAGATCGACATTCGGCGCCAGAGGCACGTTGCGGATATGCACCTTGAGGATGCGCTCGCGGCCAACAATATCCGGGTTCGGCACAACGACCTGACGGTCGAAACGGCCGGGACGCAGAAGTGCGGGGTCAAGAACATCAGGACGGTTGGTGGCGGCGATGAGGATGATGCCTTCATTCGCCTCAAAACCGTCCATCTCGACCAGCAGCTGGTTCAGCGTCTGTTCGCGTTCGTCGTTACCGCCGCCAAGACCGGCGCCACGATGGCGGCCGACGGCGTCGATTTCGTCGATGAAGATGATGCAGGGTGCATTCTTCTTGGCTTGCTCGAACATGTCACGCACGCGGCTTGCGCCGACGCCGACGAACATTTCCACGAAGTCCGAACCGGAAATGGTGAAGAACGGCACATTGGCTTCGCCAGCAACGGAGCGCGCCAGAAGCGTCTTACCCGTACCGGGCGGGCCGACCAGCAGCACGCCGCGCGGGATCTTGCCGCCGAGGCGCTGGAACTTCTGCGGGTCGCGCAGGAATTCAACGATTTCCTCAAGGTCCTGCTTGGCTTCGTCCACGCCTGCAACATCGTCGAACGTCACACGGCCATGGGCTTCTGTCAGCAACTTCGCCTTGGACTTGCCAAAGCCCATCGCGCCGCGCGAGCCGCCCTGCATCTGCCGCATGAAGAACAGCCAGACGCCGAGGATGAGGAACATCGGCAGAAGCGTGCCGAGATAGCTCAGAAAGCCGGAGGAGCCGTCGCTTTCAGGACGCGCCACGATGGTGACGTTCTTGCTCTGCAAGCGCTCCATCAGGCTGTCGTCGATGACGGGGGAATAGGTCTGAAAGGCCGTGCCATTTTCGGTATAGGTTCCGAGAACCCGGTTACCGGTGACGGTCACGTCGCGAACTCGCCCGGAATCCACGTCGCGAAGAAACTGGGAATACGGGATTTCCCGCGAACCCGTTTGCGTCGGCGACGTCTGGAACATGCTGAACAACGCGATCAGCAAGAGGGCGATCACGGCCCACAAGGCGAAATTTCTGAAATTTGGGTTCATCGAACTCCCCGAACTCACACGGACATATCTGCTGCCCGCTATTATGTGCCCCTAACATAAGGACGACATCTGCCGTTGCCAAGGCGAACGGCGTTATCTGATGCGTTTTGGTGTAAAAAGTATTCCAAGGCAATTCACGAAAAAGAGGCCCGATTTAAACCGGGGGCTGTGGATATGCCGGGCGGCCAAATAAAATTGCGATTGCATTCGCCAACTCAAGGTCGAAACGCGGCAGGAAAAGGTCAAACGGTGCAAGCCTTGGCGTAATCTCAACGTCGCCCTCAAGGGAGTTCGATCCGGCAACCGCTGCGGCGATTTGCGGCAGGCCCGCCATCGCCGATTTTGCCACCCCGGGCGGCACCGAAGGAAAAAGCCGGGCCGCTTCCGAAGCACCGCCCACACTGGCTGCGGCAACGCGGATCGGAAATGTGGGTCCGTTCCTCACAAAAAAACGATCGTCCCACAGCCCCTGTTCGGAAACCTCGAGACGAAGCTCCGGCAGGTTTCGCTGCTCACGGAAGATATAAAGCCCATCCCGCCTGCGATCGAGCAGAACGCGGCCGACCGTCATCCGACCGTTTTCACCGGCTTTGAGAAATTGCAGAACTCGCGCCATGCTACGAGCAGCCGGAAAATAGGCCCTCCCGCCAAGCGTGGCAATGAGCGCCGCCAGCCCGTATCGGAACTCGGGGGGATCGACCAGCTTGTTGTCCACCGGCAATCTGGCGACTGCGGCATGAAAGATTTGCGCGTGGTTGCGCAGGAAATCGGCGCTTTTTTCAGAAAGCGCCTGCCTTTTGACGGCGGCCTCCGCATCAGGCTGCACCGGAGAATCGGGAAGCGCCTGCCGCACGCGCACGCGCTCATATTTTGTATTCTCGTTGCTCGGATCGTCAAACCAGCCACACGAGCGGGATGATACGTAGTCGCGGATTGCCTGCCTCTCACATTTCAGGAACGGCCGCATGATCCAATAGCGCCCATCGTATAATACCGCGTCCGCCATGCCGGAGAGGCCGAGATTGTCAGCCTCCGCGCTGCGGGCGGCACGCATCGCCACTGTTTCCCGCTGGTCGCCGATCGTATGCCCAGTCACGACGAGATCGGCGCCGACCTCCTGGGCGACCTCGGCGATCAGGCGGTAGCGGGCAATACGGGATGCTTCGGATATGCCGGCAGCCGGCTTGATGCCACCCCATCGGCGCGTGGCATGAAAGATATTCAGTTCTGCACAAAGCGCGGCAACCTTGCGGGCCTCATCGGCGGATTCCGTTCTCAGCGCATGGTCGACAGTAATGGCGGAAAGCCGCAATCCGTCGCGACCCGCCTCCGTCACTACCTCATGTAATGCCAGCAACAGGCCGGTGGAATCACTGCCGCCGGAGATTGCGACGAGGATATGAGTAGGTTTGCGGAAATTTTCGACGAAAGACCTTGCCGCCGCAAGCGGCGCAACTGTGTTCTCGCTTAGAATGCGGGCATCAACCGGCATGGAAAGACCGCCACCATGGCAGGAAAAAGATCAGCAGCTCAGCCGCTTCTGTTCGCTTGCAACCTTGTTCAGTACGGTCTTCGACGCACTGGGATAACGCTTCGGCACCTCGCGCAGCGTGGCGCAGGCGGTTTCGGTATTGTCGAGAGCTGCAAGCGACATGCCGAGCTTCATCAGCATTTCCGGAGCTTTGGGCGATTTGCCATAGGCCTGATGACCATTGAGGAAGGTTTTTGCCGCCTCGTTGAACTTGCCCTGCGAATATTGCGCCTCGCCCAGCCAGAAACTCGCATCCGCAGCCTTGGTGCCTTTGGGATAACCCTGCAGGTATTGCTGGAACCCCTGCTCCGCCAGCCTGTAATCGCCGGAAAGAACGTGGCCGTAAGCGGCCTGATAAATATCGCTCTCGCTGGTCAGCGCCGCCGTGTTGACCGGATCGGTCTTGCGCGGCGTATTGCCGGTGGTCACACCGGGAAGACTGCCGGAAGAATTGTTGGCGCCCTGATTGAGCGTCCCACCGATCGGCATTCCCTTGGAATCAAGTTCGATAGAGCCGAGCGTCGTCTCTCCCGGTGCACCTGTCGGTGCATTGGATGGGGCAGACGGCGAAACGGAAGCGCCACCCTCGGGTGGCGTTTCGATGATCGTTGCAACGTCGTCGGTCGGCGGCGTGGCCGGACTTACCGGACTGGCCTCCGCCTTCTTTTTCGGCGCTGTAGGACTTGCGCCCTTGCCGCCGGCATTACCACTTTCCAGTTCCTGGAAGCGGAATTCATTGTCTTCCTGCGCCTTGCGGATCGTTTCCTGCATCTGCAAAAGCTGGAAGCTCATTTCTTCGATACGGCCGTTGAGCTGCCGGATCTGCTCTTCAAGCTGCTGAACCCGATAGGCTTCGTTGGCCTGAACCCGGATGACCGGGGGCTGCTGAGAGTTGATCGTGCCGAAGCTACCCCCCGCACCGAACAGCGGACCCGAAACGGCGATGCCGCTCAAGCCGGTGCAGGCTGCAAGCCCCAGCATTCCCGCCACGACAAGTTTCTTCATCTCATTCGTCCTGCCTTAACTGATTTGCACCGGAATGGCGCAAGCCGGATTTTTTCCATATCAACCAAAAAAGCAACTTAACTTCGGCCAAACTATGAAAAAAACGAAAGGCGGCCCAAAGACCGCCTTCCATTCAAGATCACAATAACGTCAGGCAATCACATGCCCGCGCCACCAAGAACTGTCACGGCGCGGCGGTTCTGCGACCAGCACGAGATGTCGTCGCAAACGGCGACCGGACGTTCCTTGCCGTAGGAAATCGTCTTCATACGGTTTGCCGGAACGCCCTGGGAAGCCAGGAAGTCACGGGTCGAAGCCGCACGACGGGCGCCGAGCGCCAGGTTGTATTCACGCGTACCGCGTTCGTCGGCATGGCCTTCGACCGTAATGGCGTAGTTCGGGTAACGGGCAAGCCACTGGGCCTGGCGCTGCAGGGTCTGCTGCGCATCGGCGCGGATCGAGGTCGAGTCCGTATCGAAGAAGATGCGGTCGCCGACATTGACCGTGAAGTCCTGCTGGGAGCCCGGCGTTGCGGAACCTGCGCCACCGAGACCGAGTTCACCGGCATTGTTCGGCATGTTCTTCTTCGCGCAGCCTGCAAGGGCAAGCGCGAGCGTCATGGCGATAACAGCCGGGTTACGGGCCAGTTTCTGCATCGGGCTGAGTGCCGAAATGTGTGTACGGCTCATCGCCGGTCTCTCCTTGGAATTTCAATAACGTTGCCAGACACTAACTGATCGCGGTTAATAGCCGGCAAACGCTTATGGTTAACAGAAAGGAAATGTCCCACTTTTTTGCTCCCTCACAACATTTTGCGGCAAGAAAGAGGCGCTTTCCCGTGTGGCATGCTTAAAAACACGGTGGCGCCGGACGAGCCGGCGCCACCATGGCAGTCAATATCAGTCCAGAAGCGGCGACCATGCCGGGTCCGAAGCAAAGGTTGGCGTCTTGATGAGCTGTTCATTGTAGCCCGTCAGGTCGATCGAATAGAGCTGCGGACCACCGGCACCGGCATTCTGGCGGAAGAACATCAGCACGCGGCCATTCGGCGCCCAGGTGGGGCCTTCATTGTGGAAGCCGCTGGTCAGAATGCGTTCACCCGAACCGTCGGTCTTCATCACGCCGATCGAGAACTTGCCGCCCGACTGCTTGGTAAAGGCGATCAGATCGCCACGCGGCGACCATACCGGCGTGGAATAGGAACCGTCGCCGAAAGAAAGACGCTGCTGGCCGGAACCATCGGCATTCATCACGTAAATCTGCTGGCGGCCGCCACGGTCGCTTTCAAAGGCGACGCGCTGACCATCCGGCGAAAATGACGGCGCCGTATCGATCGCCGACGTGTTCGTCAGGCGAGTCGTGGTGCGCGAACGCAGATCCATGGTGTAGATATTGGCGTTGCCATCCTGCTGCAGACTCATGATGACCTTTTGGCCATCCGGCGAGAAGCGTGGCGAGAACGTCATGCCGGGGAAGTTGCCGACGACTTCGCGCTGTCCGGTTTCCAGCTGCAGCAGGTAAACGCGCGGCTGCTGACCCTCGAAAGACATGTATGTCACTTCCTGACGGTTCGGCGAGAAACGCGGCGTCAGAACGATGTCATTGGAATTGGTGAGGTTACGGACGTTGAAACCGTCCTGATCCATAATCGACAGCTGGCGCTTGCGGGCCGTCTTCGGGCCGCTTTCGGAGACGAAAACGACGCGGGTGTCGAAGTAGCCCTTCTCACCGGTGATGCGCTCATAGATGGCATCCGCGATGATATGGGCGACGCGCCGCCAGTTTTCCGGCTGGGTAAAGAATTGCTGGCCGGTCATCTGTTGGCCCGCGAAAGTATCCCACAGACGGAACTCGGCACGCAGGCGACCATCGCTTTCGCGCGTCACACGGCCAGTCACGAGCGCCTGTGCGTTGATGACCTTCCAGTCTTCAAAACGTGGCTGCTGATCCGGGCTGGTAATCTTTTCGATAAAGGCGCTCTTGTTGACCGGCGCGAAGAGGCCGGAACGCTGCAGGTCGGCGGCGATGACCGCCGAGACCTGTGCGCCGATACCGTCGCTCGACATGAAGTCGGTGATGGCGATGGGCAGCGGCTCGACGTTACCCTTGTTGATGTTGATTTCCACCCGCGCAAAAGCCGGTGCGGAGAAAACCGACATGAGGGCCGCGACAGCGAGCACCAGCCGGATCGGCGAGAATATTTTCATGTTGCCAGGCCTTTCAGCATTCATAGCAATTCACTGGGATCGAAGTTCACAACGACTTCGTTCCATGCGTCATATTTGTCGGCAGGAAGGTTCGTGAACGGAGCAGAACGCATGATGGCGCGATAGGCTCCGCCGGAAAGGGCACGGCGCGTTCCTTCGGAACCACCCGTCGCCTCGATCTCGGGCCGGCCGATGATGGTTCCATCACGGTCGAGCTTCATGGTGACCCGAACGCGAACGTCCGAGGCATCCGCCATGCCGGGAATGATCTGCCAGTTCTTCTGGATCGCGCCACGCAGCGCATCCATTTCCGTCTGGCTGAGCGTAGAACCGCCCGTTGTCTTCTTTCCGCCAAGCGAAGCGGTTTGCGTTGACCGCTTCGCCCCGCCACCGGAGGGCGCCTGCTTGTTCAACAGGGCTGCAACATCGTCGGCGTTGAAATCACTTTCCTTGGACGAGGCGGATTTCGCCGTCTCCTGCTTCTTCTCGCCCGGCTTCTTGTCGGAAGGCTTGTCGGTGGACTTTGCCTGATCGGGCTTGGTCTCGGCCGGTTTTTCAGCGGGCTTCTGCTCTGCGGGCTTGGTCTCAGCCTGCTTCGGCTCTTCCGGCTTCGGCGGCTCAGGACGGGAATTCGGACGCGGCACGTTCTGCGGCACGGGAATTTCGGCCGGCTCCTGCTGCGCGGGCGGCGGCTCTTCGGCCTTGGTTTCCTGCGGCGGCGGCTCCGTCTTCGGCTGCGGCGCGATTTCAGGCTTGGTCTGCGGCAAGGCGGCCATTTCCTGCGGCTTCGGAGCCGAGGTCTCTTCCTTGACGATTTCCTTTACTTCATTCGCCTTGGTATCGACGACCGGCTGCGGCTTTTCCTGCTTTGGCGGGGCAGCGGCACTGATATTGTCATTGGGCTTTGTGGTCGGCGTCGGCGGCGCTTCTATATCGGCCGTGTTATTGCCGACATTCTGGGCGTTTTCGACGATGTCAGGACGCGTGGTCGGAACAGGGGCCGACTTCTCCGCTTTCGGAGCGTTCTTGTCGCCCTGCTGAATCTGGCTCAGCTCCTCGATAGGCACCAGTTCCACCGGCAAGGCCTCGGCCTGCGACACGTCTAGCGGTTCCGGCGAGCCCAGGGAAACCAGGGCGAAAGCCAGAAGCGACGCATGCACAATCGCGGATGTGGTGATGCTGCCCTTCATCGTTTTACGTCAATTGTCCTGTTTCTGCTGGGTCACAAGGCCGATATTCTTGAAGCCCGCCGCCTGGATACGCGCCATCACATCGGCGACGACGCCATATGCGGCAACGGAATCCGCGCGTACGAAGATACGTTCGTTATAACCTGTCGTGGCGATCGCCTGCAGCTTGTCGGCCACCTCGGCCGCCTGGATTTCAGTCTCCTGCAAATGGATCTGGCCATTGGCATTGACGGAAATCGTGATCGGCTGCGTGTCCGAATTCAGCGCATTGGCGGATGTCTGCGGCAGATCGATCGGCACGCCGACCGTCATCATCGGTGCCGCCACCATGAAGATGATGAGCAGCACGAGCATGACGTCGACGAGCGGCGTCACGTTGATCTCACTGATCGCGCCGCCTTTGCGCCGTCCGCCGCGCCCACCCCGGCGTCCACCGGAACCGCCGCCGCTGCCACCTGCTGACATACCCATACTATTTACTCCATTTTGCCTTGCGGCAAATTATTGCACAGCATGCAAGTTGCGCGGCCGCTTACTGGGCGGCCTGCCGTGTCTGAAGTTTTTCATCGATCTGGCGCGACAGGATCGCGGAGAACTCGTCGGCGAAACCTTCCATACGGGCGGAAAGCTTGTGCGCGTCGGCCGTGAACTTGTTATAGGCGATAACCGCCGGAATAGCCGCGACAAGGCCGATGGCCGTTGCCAGAAGCGCTTCAGCGATACCGGGCGCCACAACCGCAAGGTTGGTGGACTTCGAACCGGCAATCGCCTGGAACGAGGTCATGATACCAACGACCGTACCGAAGAGGCCGATAAAGGGACCTGCCGAACCGATGGTAGCCAGCGAACCGAGGCGGGCCTCATATTGTTCGCCTTCACGGGCAATCGTCACGTCCATTGCCCGGTCAATGCGCATCTGCAGACCAATGGGCGAACGCGCACCGCGTTCGAATGATTTTTTCCATTCCCGCATGGCGGAAACGAAAATTGCCGCAAGACCGCCATTCTGGCGTTCCGCCAGAGTGCGATAAAGCTCTTCAAGCGACTGGCCCGACCAGAACACCTGTTCGAACTGGTCGAACTGGCGCTTTGCCTTGCCGAAGCTCACATATTTGTCAAAGACGATCGCCCACGTCCAGACCGAGGCGGCGATAAGTCCGATCATCACGAGCTTCACGATGAGGCCCGCTTGCATAAACAGTGCCCAGAGACTTACATCGTGCGTCGCCGCTGCCAAACCTGCCTGTTCCATAAATATCCAATCCCCGAATCCAAACGCCCGGTACGGGACCGGGCGATTCAAACGCGTGTTAACGCTCGAAGTCATGCGGCCTCAGCCGTTAACCCCTTTGCCATACCCCGATACTTGCCAGTAAGCCTTACTTGCCAATAAATTTGGTGAAAGGAAGGCGTGCGCCGCACAAATGCCAGTTGCTAAAGTAAGACACCATTATGGTTAAAGGAGTGTTACAGCCGGGCCACGCCAGATGGATTTACTCGACGGGGCCGTCAATTACTTCAGGAATTTTTCCGCCACCGTCTCCGGAAGACGCCTTGGCCGGCCATTGGCATTGATGACGGCGATGATGACCTTGGCGGCAACAAGCAGTGTTTCGCCGCGCCGGATTTCCTGATTGAGCACCATTTTCGCGCCACCCGCCTTTTCGGTCACCGTGGTGATTGTCAGCACATCATCCATCCGCGCCGGGGTCTTGAAATCAATCTCCATGCGATGAACGACGAAGACAAGGCCTTCCTCGTCAGCGGTCAAAAGCGCGCTCTGCTCGCAGCCGAGGCAACGCAGGTAATCGGTGCGGCCGCGCTCGAGAAAATGCAGGTAGCGCGCGTGATAAACGAGGCCGGAAAAATCCGTGTCCTCATAATAGACGCGTTGCGTCAGGCGGTGCCCATGTTCGATGAGTTCGCCAGAAAGCGAAACCACAAGCTCGCTCATAATGTCTCCTCGGTAAATTCGTCTCTATCGATGTCGCCTTCACGAACGATGAAATGTTCATGTCGCGGCGGCAGCACCTCAATGCGGTCTGCAATAAAGCGAGGTCTGAGATCATGCTCCCGCAGAGTGGGAGATCGCGCACGCAGCCAGCGGAACTCCACCTCGACACCATCCAGAACCCGGTGAACGACATCACTTTCATGGAAGGGAAAAGCCTGGCGAAGCGACACCAGATAATAAAACGCCAGCTCATGGGCGGCATAATCGCCATAAGCAAAGAAATTCTCGGCGGACCATAAAAGGCGTTCGACCGAACAATCTCGCTCAAGCTCCTCGCCAATCTCGCGGATGATGGTTTCCTCGGAGCTTTCGCCGATTTCCGCCCGTCCGCCCGGCAAGGCCCAATAACTGTCCTTGGTGCCGCGCTGGACGAGAATATGATCATTTTGGAAAATCAGCGCCGCCACACGCATGCTGAAAAGCTGCGGTTTCCGGTCCAACCGGATCATATGGCGTTCGGGGGCAAAAGTCATTTGTCATCCAGATCGCCGTCATGCCAGACGAGATGTCTCGTCGTCTTAGGCAGGTGTTCTATTTCGTCGGCGATGAAATAGGGCGGAATATCCAGTTCCGTCAACGCCTGCCGGGTTGCCGCCACCCAGCGGAATTCCAGTTCGTTGTCGCCATCCTGAACGCGGTGGATGATGTCGGTCGGATGAAAGGCCAGCGTCTGCGGCAGGTCCATCAGGTAATAAAAACCGAGTTCGTGCCAGTCCTTGCTTTCATAATGGAAGAAATTTTCGACTGCCCAGAGAAGCCGCCCGACCTTGGCCTCGACGCCAAGCTCCTCCACCATTTCACGCGCCAGCGTTTCTTCCGAGCGCTCACCCATTTCGGCGCGGCCACCCGGAAAGGTCCAGAATTTTTCATGCGATGCCCGGTGCACCAGCACATGACCATCACGGAACGCCAGGCCCGCAACGCGCATCTGGAAGATGCGCTTCGGCTTGAATTTCATACGGATGCGGGTGTCCTGGCTTTTGTTATCATGCGTCATCATGCTGGCCTGTGGGCTGGAAACATCAAATCATCTTCCGTCCACCCTAACGCATCCATCTCGTCTTTTCTCGCCTTTGCATCATCTCCCACAATGAATTCATCCAGTTGCGGCGGTTTTATCGCCGTGCCGGACAGCATGGCATGCGCCTGCCCGCGATGATGCGTCTGGTGCTGGAAGAGATGTGAGAGGACATCGTCGCAACGATCCTGCTGGATACGCGCGCCACGATGGATATTGACCGTGGCCGCGAGGCCGTCTTCATCCAAACCGTCGACAAAGGCGATCAGTACCTCGTCAAGTTCCGTCTGGGCGCTGCCCAGTTCCGCCATGGTGGCGAAGGGCTCATCTTCGGCAAAGGCGGCCAGACCGAGCGTTCCACCCTGCAGGGCATCGATATAGAAGCGGTCGACGGTGTAGATGTGGTTCAGCGTAGCCCTGAGAGTGGGGAAAAAACTGACGCGCGGAGCGATGAAAGCTTCCTGCGAAAGCTGCAGACAGGCCTGATGCAGTCGAAAGTTGGCCAACCGGTTGTTGCGAGCGAGTTTGCGGAAAATCCGCAGCGGATCGTAAGGCATCAGCGTCCCTCCGTGACCGCCGGATGGCGGATGGCGGCGTTGTTCAATCGGCCCGCTCAAGCTCCGATCGGCTTTTCAGAACATTTGCGCCGTCTTCCTGTTCGATCAGAAAAGCGGGCTCGTCCTTGCTCGCCTTCCGCTTGATCCTGAAGCCGGCGATTGTGCGCTCAACGTCATCAGTGAAGGTCTCGACAATCTTACCTTCACCGGTGCCACTACCCCAATTCCAGCGAACTTTCGTTCCCTTGCGAAATGCCGACATGATCATCTCCTTGCCAAAGATGGTCAAATGCCAGCCCGCCGGGCTTGTTCCCTCACTCCTCCTCCAGCGTCAGTCGGAACTGCGCCGCCTCAAGGTCCTTCGGCGGCTGCATGCCCAGATGTTTCCAAGCGGTCGCCGTCAGAATACGCCCGCGCGGCGTTCGCTGAATGAAACCCTGCTGGATCATGTAGGGTTCGATAATGTCCTCGATCGCATCGCGCGGCTCCGAGAGGCCGGCGGCGATGGTTTCGATGCCGACAGGGCCGCCGCCGAAATTGACGGCGATCATGGTGAGATAACGCATATCCAGCTGGTCGAGACCCATTTTATCGACCAGAAGCCGCGTCAAAGCCTCGTCGGCGATCTCGCGGGTAACGGCTTCCGCCCGCGCCACCTCGGCGAAATCACGCACCCGGCGCAATAGCCGCCCGGCGATACGCGGCGTGCCGCGTGCACGCCTTGCCACCTCGCGCGCGCCTTCATCGGTCATATTGAGGCCCATAAGCCGTGCGCCGCGTCGAACGATCAGTTCCAGTTCGTCGACCGTGTAGAAAGCCAGCCGGACAGGAATGCCAAAACGGTCGCGCAGCGGCGTCGTCAGCAGGCCGAGACGGGTCGTTGCGGCAACAAGGGTGAATTTGGAAAGATCGATCTTCACCGAGCGCGCCGCCGGTCCCTCGCCGATGATGAGATCGAGCTGGAAATCCTCCATTGCCGGATAGAGGATTTCTTCCACCGCCGGGTTGAGACGGTGGATTTCATCGATGAAGAGTACGTCGCGCTCCTCGAGGTTGGTCAGAAGTGCAGCAAGATCACCCGCCTTGGCGATGACCGGGCCGGATGTCGACTTGAAGTTGACGCCGAGCTCCTTGGCCATGATCTGCGCCAGCGTCGTCTTGCCGAGGCCGGGCGGGCCAACGAACAGCACATGATCCAGCGCCTCGCCACGGTTCTTGGCGGCCTCGATGAACACCTTAAGATTGGCGCGGGCTTCTGCCTGGCCGGTAAAATCGTCCAGCGACTGCGGACGCAGCGTGGTGTCGATATCCTCGCCGCGCTTTTCCGGGGTAATCAGTCTCTCCGCATCGCTCATTCAGGGCATTCCATTGTTATAGCCGAATTCATCAGGTAACCGCCGCCGCTATATCATGAGTATCGCAACAACGCGCTTCACGAAATTCAGGATATGTATGGGCTACACGCCCGCTTACCAGCCATTCTTACCGCGAAAGCTCTTTCAGCCCGAGCCGGATCAGCTTGGCGCTGTCCCCGCCCTCGCCGCCATTCTTCAGCGCAGCGGCAACGGCATTGGCGGCCTGGTCACGCGAATAGCCGAGATTGGTGAGCGCGGAGACTGCGTCGGCAACCGGCGCGGAAGCAACGCCTTCCCCAAGCTCCTGCTTGAGCCCGATGGACGCCGAAGCATCCCCGGCGAAAGCGGGCGCCTTGTTGCGAAGTTCCGTCACGAGGCGAACCGCCACTTTCGGCCCCACGCCGGGCGCACGCGAAATCATTACCTTGTCCTGAAGCGCGATGGCATTGGCAAGCTCGGAGGGCGACAGCGTGGAAAGGACGGCCAAAGCCACTTTCGAGCCCACTCCCTGCACGCTCTGCAGCAGGTTGAACCACTCTCGCTCCAGCGCCGACAGAAAGCCGAACAGCTTCAGCTGGTCCTCACGCACGTAGGTTTCGATGAACAGCACCACCGCCTCCCCGACGGAGCCGATTTTCGACAGTGTGCGCGCCGAACAATAGGCGACGTAACAGACGCCGTGCACATCCACCAGCACGTAATCCGCGCCGATTTCCTCGATGCTGCCCTTCAATTTTCCGATCATGATGCCGCCCGCTCAATGAGACCTTATATTCAACCGGCCGCCAGGAGCCGCCGCATCCTGTCACCGCCGCGATTATGGGCGTGGCAGATGGCGATGGCGAGCGCGTCCGCTGCATCGTTACCCTTGAATTCGGCCTTCGGCATCAGGATTTTCAGCATCATGTGAATTTGCTGCTTTTCGCCGTGCCCGACGCCGATGACCGCCTTCTTCACAGCGTTCGGTGCATATTCGAAGACCGGCAATCCCGCTCGTGCCGGAACCAGCATCGCAATGCCGCGCGCCTGGCCGAGTTTCAGCGTGGCAACCGCATCCTTGTTCACGAAAGTCTGCTCCACCGCCGCCTCATCGGGCTGGTGGCTGTGCACGATGTCCGCCAGCCCGTCATGCAACTGGCAGAGCCGGGAGGCGAGGTCCATATCACCATCCGACGTTACCGTGCCGGAAGCGACAAACCGTAGGCTGTTGCCAAGGGTGTCGATGACACCCCAGCCGGTGCGCCGCAGTCCGGGGTCGATGCCGATGATTCGAATCGTCTTTTGCATGAGTTACCTTATCTTTCCGGCTGCGACCGTGCCAGCGATAAGTGAACAAAACGACAACATTGCTCAAATTTGCAATGCAGCATTTACCTCTGCTTAAACCGCGTACCGCATTGTTCCCCCACAAAACCAACAAAAGGGGAGCTGCGGACATGATGATCCGCAGCACAATATTTTCGCCATATCAGCCGTCCGATGGCGCCATCCATGCATGGCGCGGGAACTGATCCGGCATTGGGGGCTGCTTCGGCCATGCTGAATCGTTTTCATTCCATATCCACCAAAGTGCTGGTGATTTTCCTGGCGCTGATGGCAATCTCCACCGGGGCTCTGACCCTTCTCGGTTATCAAAGCAGCAGTGGCGTTCTCGAAGAACAGGCGTCGAAATCCATGGAGAGCATTCTCGTCTTCCGTGGCGACATGCTTCAGGAACGCCTTGAACAGCTGAAGACGCAGGCGGACTCCATCGCCAAGATCGAAGCACTGCAAATTGCTGTTGTTTCCATGCGCAGCGGCTGGGCAACCGTACAAAAGAATTCCGGTGACGCGAAGGCGGAACTGCAGCGTGTCTTCGTCAAGGAAAATCCCTTCGGTGAAAAGGAAAAGCTGATCAAGCCGGAAAGCCCAAGCGGCTTTTATTATTCGACCCATGAAAAGACCCAGACGGATATCGGCGGATATCTGCAGGGAACGCCGTTCAGCGACGTCCTTTTCATCGATCCGGCCGGCACGGTTTATTACTCTTATCTGAAGGGAACGGCCTTTGCGGAAACCGTGACCGGCGGCGTCTGGGCGGAAAGCGGTCTCGGCGCAGCATTTACACGCGGTGCCGCGAATGCCGAAAAAGCCGTCAACGACATGGCGCAAACCAGTTTCTCCGGCCTGCGCATAGATGCCGCAACAAAAGAGGTCGGTATTTATTTCGGCGTTCCGGTCGTCAAATTCGGCGCCTTCAAGGGCATCGTCCTCTTCCGCGTCAAGGAGGACGTGTTCAGCCAGATACTCGCAAAGGGCATCGCGGCCGGCAGTTCCGAACAATCGGCAATCATTTCGGCGGATGGCAAGGTTCTGGGCGAGCAGGGCGAAAAGCTCATCGGCCTCGACCCGGCAATCTACGGTTTCCATGGACAGGCGCTGAACGCCGCCGGCATGACGATTGCCAAGATCGACCGCCCGGATGGCGAGGCCAATGCCTATGCCCGCCCCTTCTCCTTTGCAGGTGAAAAATATCTCGCCGTCGAAAGCATGTTGCGCAGCGAGCTGAACGCGGGTTCCATCTCGATTGCCGGCACACTTGCCGTGATCGGCCTTTGCGTTCTGGCCGCCATGTGTGCGGCGACGGCCTTTTTCGCACGGCGCCTGTTCGCCCCGCTGGAAAAGCTCGCCGGGCTGACCGGCGAAGTGGCGGCAGGTCGTCTTGATGCGGAGATCGGCAATCAGGACCGGAAGGACGAGATCGGCCGCATGGCGCGTGCGCTCGGCAGTTTCCGTGAAAAGCTTATTCTGCAGCGGGAGATGGAAGAGACCGCATCACGCACCCGGGAGGAAGCCGAAACAGCCCGCCGCACACATCTTGCGCAACGGGAGGCCGAGGCCGGAACCCTGCAAATGGTCGTGCAGTCTCTGGACGAAGGTCTGGACCGGCTGGCGAACGGCAATCTTGCCTATCGTATCGACACCGTATTCCCCGACGATCTCGAAAGCCTGCGCCACAACTTCAATACGGCGCTTGCCCGGCTGAGCGAAACCATGCAGGCCATCGGCAGCAATTCCACAGCCGTTCGTGGCGGTTCCGAAGAAATGCGGGTGGGTGCCGACCAGCTGGCGGAACGCACCGAGCGGCAGGCGGCCTCCATTACCGAGACGGCAAGCGCCATCAAGGCCATCACCGTGGCCGTCCGCGACCAGATCGAACGTGCCGAACAGGCGACGCGGATCGCCCATGACGCGAGCACGGAGGCGACGGCATCCAGCCGCGTGATGGAGCAGACCATCGCCGCCATGGAGGCGATCCAGACCTCATCGCGCCAGATCAACCAGATCATTGGCGTCATCGATGAAATCGCTTTCCAGACGAACCTTCTCGCATTGAATGCGGGTGTGGAAGCCGCCCGCGCGGGCGACGCCGGCAGGGGGTTTGCGGTTGTGGCACAGGAAGTGCGTGAACTGGCGCAGCGTTCGGCCGCCGCTGCCAAGGAAATCTCCAGCCTGCTGAAACGCTCCACCGACGAGGTTTCCGCGGGTGTTGTCTTAGTCGAAAAGGCGGGCGCGTCACTCACCGGCATCGGCAAGCATGTACAGACCATCAGCTCCCGCATCGAGGAGATCATGGAATCGACCCGCGAGGAAGCGCAAACGCTTGCGGAAATCAATGGCACCGTCACCAGCCTCGACACCATGACACAGCAAAATGCCGCCATGGTGGAGGAAACGACAGCCGCCATTCATAACCTCGCCTCCGAAGCGGGAGAGATGGACGGCAGGCTCGGACAATTCGTGCTGGCCACTGACGGGCAAGCAGCGGGACAGAGCAAAACCCGTCAATTCCGGCGGGCCGGCTGAGTTAAGGGGGCCTCTTCGGAGGCCCCAATTTTTTTGAACCATCCATCAATTCTATGCGACTTCTATGGTAAATCGGGACACGCGCCTTACATCCGCAGCAAAGATTTGAATTTACGCAGGAGCGTCGGATGATCCCCTTTTCCATTCTCGACCTTTCGCCCATCGGCGAAGGCGAGAGCGTCAGCACGGCGCTTGAAAATTCCCGCCGCATGGCAATCAAGGCCGAAGACCACGGCTATAACCGCATCTGGCTAGCGGAACACCACGGCATGCCGGGCATTGCCAGTGCAGCGACATCGCTCGTCATCGCCCATGTGGGTGCGGCCACGAAACATATCCGTGTCGGCTCCGGCGGCATCATGCTGCCCAACCATTCCCCTCTCGTCATCGCCGAGCAGTTCGGCACGCTAGCGGCGCTGTTGCCCGGCCGGGTCGATCTCGGTCTTGGCCGCGCGCCCGGAACCGACATGCGGACGGCGCGGGCGCTGCGCCGCAACCTCGATGCCGGCGCAGAGAACTTTCCGCAGGATATCATCGAACTGCAGCGTTACCTCGGCCCGCCACAGCAAGACCAGGCGATCCTCGCCGTGCCGGGCATGAATTCCAACGTGCCGCTCTGGCTGCTCGGCTCCAGCACATACAGCGCGCATCTCGCCGCGGCACTTGGCCTGCCCTATTCCTTCGCGTCACATTTTGCCCCTGACATGCTGATGGAGGCGATCCATATCTATCGCGAGCGCTTCCAGCCCTCCGAAGTGCTGGACAAGCCCTATGTGATGGTGGGTGTGATGGGTGTCGGCGCGGATACGGATGAGGAGGCGCAACATCTCTTCACCTCGTCCCAGCAGCAATTCGTCAATCTGCGCCGCAATGTCCGCACCCCGTTCCCGAAGCCGGTGCACAGCATGGACGGTTACTGGAACGAGATGGAGCGTTTCTCGGTGGAGCATACATTGCGTTTCGCCGCCGTCGGCTCGCCCGAAACGATCGAGCGTCATCTCGGTGGTTTCCTTGCCGAAACGCAGGCAGACGAACTGATCGTATCGATGCCGATCCATGACATCGAAAAACGGCTGCGTTCCGTGGAAATTTTCGCCGATGTGCGGAGTTCCATCAGGAAGGCGGCCTGAATAAAAAAGCCCCGGAGCGAGAGAGCTACCGGGGCTTTTTATTAAATCTGAAACGTCAGGCGGAGAGCTTGGCGAGAATTTCTTCGGAAACCTCGAAGTTGGAATAGACGCTCTGCACGTCATCATCGTCTTCGAGATTGTCGATGAGCTTCATCAGCGACTGCGCCTTTTCTTCATCCACCGGCACCGTGTTCTGCGGCTTCCAAATGGCCTTGACGCTTTCGGCTTCGCCCAGCACGCCTTCCAGCGCCTTGGAAACCTCGTTCATCGCTTCGAAACCGCAGATGATGGTGTGGCCGTCTTCGGAAGATTCGACATCGTCGGCGCCCGCTTCGATGGCCGCTTCCATGACCTTGTCGGCATCGCCGACTTCGACCTTATAGGTGATTTCGCCAACGCGGTCGAAGGAGAAGGAAACGGAGCCCGTTTCACCCAGCGCGCCACCGGCCTTGGTGAAGATGGAGCGCACGTTGGAGGCGGTGCGGTTGCGGTTGTCGGTCAGGGCCTCGACGACGACGGCGACGCCACCCGGGCCGTAACCCTCGTAACGGACTTCATCGTAGTTTTCGCTGTCTGCACCGGAAGCTTTCTTGATCGCGCGCTCGATATTGTCCTTCGGCATGGACTGGGCCTTGGCGTTCTGGATTGCCAGACGCAGGCGCGCGTTCATGTTCGGGTCGGGCATGCCCGCCTTTGCCGCAACGGTGATTTCACGCGCAAGCTTGGAAAACATTTTGGACCGTACGGAGTCCTGCTTGCCCTTGCGGTGCATGATGTTCTTGAACTGTGAATGACCAGCCATGGAAAACCTGATTGTCTTAATTTGGAGATTGCGGGCCTTATAAGTGCGATACGCCCGCCGTTCAACCCCGCAAGCGCTTTCTCTTCCGTCAACAATAGAAGGAACTGATTTATCCGCTTCTCGTTTTGATCATGAACGCGGCACATGAGGGCATGGATTTCTCGCCGTCGTAGCAAAACAGACCGGAAGGAGAAAACACATGGTCAGCCTGACTGAAGCAAGAGAAGCCCCGGCCCGCCAGCTCTGGGACGAGATCAATTCCGTCCATGCCGGCATGCTCGGTCTGGAAGGCCTGCACAACCATATGCAGCCCATGGCGCCTCATGCTGACCCGAAAACCAACACCATCTGGTTTTTCTCCAAAAAAGACACCGATCTCGTAAAATCGCTGAAGTCAGGCTCGCGTGCGCATTTCTGCCTCGTCGGGAAGGACCATGATTACCACGCCTGCCTCTCCGGCATTCTGGAAGCGCGTGACGACCGGGCGAAGATCGACGAATACTGGAATTCCGTCACTGCCGCCTGGTTCGAACATGGCAAGGCCGATCCGCAGCTGACGATGCTTGCGCTTCACGTCGATGATGCCGACATCTGGGCGTCAACCGACAGCACGCTGAAATTCGGCTGGGAAATCGCCAAGGCCAACATGTCGGATGACAAGACACCCGACGTCGGTGTCCGCCAGCACCTCAACTTTGCTTGATTCCGACACCTGATTATCCGGGCTCCCCCGGCCTTCCTCGCCCACCGCCTGCTACATGCCTTTCGGCACCAGTATCTGCGGTTGGCGGGGAAGGTTTCTCATTGAAACGCGGATCACCGGATCGGCGGCATAGGCAATCTGGAAACTTTCACCAAACATTGTCAGAAACTGCTCGAGCGGCGGCCCGGTGCGGTGCATCGGCAGGATCAGCGCGGAGCGCAGGCGTTTCACCACCCGGCTCATGCTGTCAGCCCCCATGGTCAGGCCGCCATCCACCGGAACCATCAGCACATCCAGACGGCCTATTTCGGCATAATGCGTATCCGTCAATTCGTGATGCAGGTGGCCGAGATGGCCTATGCACAGTCCTGCAACTTCGAAAATGAAGATGGAATTGCCGTTTTCCTGGAAGGATTCATAGTCACCCCAGCGGTTGCGGATATCGGTCGCGACATTGCGGATATAGACATCGCCCACCAGAACCCTGTGCTCGGCCTTTTCGCCCGGCGTATCGCTCCAGCCATGCAGCACGTGTTGAATGGCTGGATCCGGATTGAGGGTGAAATGGGTCGAATGCGCCCTGTTCATCGTCACCACCGTCGGGGTGACGGGCGGGCGATAGACGCCATTATAGTCGGTGGCAATCGTCACCCCGCCGGGGCTTTCGATCAGATAGGTGGAATGGCCGATAAAGCTGATCTTCACTTCTTCCCGGGAAGCGGCCTGGGCAAGCTGAACGCCGGGTGGATTGAAACTGGCGAACATCACACCGGGAATATTGCGGGCAATCGCCTGGCACTGGCTGACGGGCGGGCGACTTTCCGCCTGGGCGAAGGCCGCTCCCGCGCAGGTGAGCAGTCCCGTTATTGCAAGCATTAGCACACGCAGCATCATGCCACTCCCCTGAACTTGCGAAGGGCAGAGGATGAGACAGGTTTTGCAAGGCGTCCAGTTGCAAGAGCTGTGGGAATGCTCACAATCTCGTCATTGTGAGCATTCACGCTGAAGGAAGGTCAGGCCCAGAAAGACGGAAGGGTTTCGGAGAGCCGCGGTCCGATGCGCAGTGGCGCAATCTTTTCAGCCAGTCCGGTGCGGTCGGAAATTTCGACACCGACGCCGCAGATCGTCGCCGGCCCGCTTGCCGCCTCGAAGCGCCCCTTCGGCATCTTGGAGATGAAACGGTTGATCGGCTCTTCTTTCTCCATACCGAGCGAGCTGTCATAATCACCGCACATTCCGGCATCCGACATATAGGCGGTGCCGCCATTGAGGATTTGCGCATCCGCCGTTGGAACATGCGTATGGGTGCCGACAACGAAGCTCGCACGGCCGTCTACGAAATGGCCGAAACACTGTTTTTCGCTGGTTGCCTCGGCATGAAAATCGAAAATGATGGCGTCGGCCTGCTCTTTCAGCGGGCAGGCGGCAAGAATAGTCTCGGCCGACTTGAAGGGATCGTCCAGTTCCGGATGCATGAAGACGCGGCCCATTATGTTGGCGACGAGGATACGCGCGCCGTTGCGGGCATAAAAAATGCCCGAGCCCTTGCCCGGCGTACCCTCAGGATAATTGGCGGGACGCAGGAACTGGTCGTGGCGCTCGCAGAAGGAAACAGCCTCCTTCTGGTCCCAGACATGGTTGCCCGTCGTCACCACATCGGCGCCGGCATTGATGGTCTCGAGATAAATATCCTCGGTGATGCCGAAACCGCCGGCGGCATTTTCACCGTTGACGATGACGAAATCGAGCTTCAGATCGGAAATCAGTCCCGGCAACCTGTCCCAGACCGCCGTGCGTCCGGTCTTGCCCACCATGTCTCCGAGAAAAAGAAGTCTCATTCACCGCCCCGTTTTGCGTATGTTCTTTGGATTGCGTCCCTCTAGCGGGTAATCCGTGTTTTAAAAAGTGCTAAAGCGCCTTTTGCCCTTGATCGGGCATCGACCGCCGTGCGGAAAACCAGCGCAGGCCGCTCTCCGTCAGAATTGCATCAAGCGGCACGTCATGCGGCTCCGCCGGCACCAACGATACTTCCTGACAATCAAAGGCGACACCGATGAGAACGGGGCTCCGACCCTTGCCATGCAATCGCGCAATGGCGCGGTCATAGTGGCCCGCGCCATAACCGATACGCTGACCATGCGCGTCAAAGACAGACAGCGGCACGAGCAGAATATCCGGATCGAGAACATCCGCATCCGCCCCCGGCCCGGTCGTGCCGAAGCCGGTCTTCACCAATGTGGTGTCCGCGTCGAAGGCGCGAAAAACGATGGTTTCGCGGTCCAGCACAACGGGAAGCACAAGACGCCCGCCCTTTGTCCGCAGCGCCTCCATCAGCGGCCGGATATCGGCCTCGGAACGGATCGGCATGAAACCGGAAATGATCGCGCCCGGCGCAAAGGGGATGGTGGATGCGCCATGGGCGGTCAGCGCCTGGCTCTTTTCCTGCCGCTCGGCCTGCGTCAGCGCATCACGCGCGGCAAGCCTTTCGCCGCGCAGTCTCGCTTTTTCGGCAATGTCGCCAGACATCAGGCGGCCCGGCTCACGAGCACCTTGTCGATACGATGGCCGTCAAGGTCGATGACTTCGAAACGCCAGCCGTTGCGGGTGATGTGCTCGCCCAGTTCCGGCAAACGACGGAACTCATCCAGCACCAGACCGGCAACGGTCTCGAACTCGGCATCCTCGTCGATCTGGAATCCCATTCGGTAAGCGAACTCATCGGCCGGCATCCAGCCGGCGACGAGGAATGAACCATCCTCGCGCTCGACCATTGCCGGCTCCTCGTCATTATCTTCCTGGAACGCGCCGGTGATGGCCTCCAGAACGTCGCCGGAGCTGACGATACCTTCGAAATGGCCGTATTCGTCATAGACCAGCACCATATGCACCGTTGAACGGCGCAGCGACTGGATGACGTCCACGGCGCTGGTCAGATCCGAGACGACAGGAACTTCGCGCAGAAGCTCGCGCACATCCAGCTCCTTGCCGGAGGCAAGCGCATCAAAGGCGTCCTTGGCGAAAAGCACGCCGAGAATTTCATCGGAAGCGCCGTTGCGCACAGGCAGGCGCGACCGCTGCGTGCCGCGAAGCTGCTCGCGGATTTCTTCCGCGCTGTCTTCGATATCCACCACTTCCACGTCACGGCGCGGCGTCATCAGGCCACGCGCATTACGGTCGGCAAGACGCATGACGCTGGTGATCATCGCCGATTCCTCGGTCTCGATCACGCCAGCGCTGTGCGCTTCGGCCAGAACGGTGCGAATTTCGTCGTCGGTCACCGACGCGTTGGACTCGCCGCTATGGCCGAGAAGGGCAAGAACGGCCTTGCCCGACTTGTCGAGCAGCCATACCAGCGGCGCGCCGACCCGCGACAGCATCACCATGGTGGGCGCAACGCGCGCGGCAACCTTTTCGGGATCGCGCAGAGCGATCTGCTTGGGCACCAGCTCGCCGACGATCAGCGACAGATAGGTGATGGCGACAACCACCGAGCCGACACCGATTGCATCGGCGGCACGATCCGGAACGCCCTGCTCCAGAAGCCATGCGGTGAACCGGGCGCCGAGTGTGGCGCCGGAAAATGCACCGGACAGAACGCCGACCAGCGTGATGCCGATCTGCACTGTGGAAAGAAAGCGTCCGGGATTTTCGGAAAGGCCGAGCGCCATGGTGGCGCCTCTGCTGCCTTGCGCGGCAAGCACCTTGAGCCTCGCCGGTCTGGAGGAGACAACGGCAAGCTCGGACATGGCAAGCACACCGTTCAATACGGTGAGCAGGACCACGATCATAATTTCAGTAAACAAGTTTAGCTCTTTGGGCTGTTGAACGGCACGTCGCGGTTTTGGCCGCAGCGCCCTTTCTATAAAAAGGGCATGACAGACATACCAATCCGGATAATAGGGAATTGTTCCGCCATTGCAATGACGGCACTATAAAAAAGCCGTTCCCGGCAGTAGTTAAAAATAACTGTCGACGATAAAATAATCAGGTGAAGAACCGGGGTTGACCCGAAACTTCAAGCGCGATCCACGGCGACCGATGGAGATTTACGATCCTGGGTGCCTACAAAAGTAGGTGGGCACCGTGTGTCCAGCCCCACGGGACTGGCCAGGGACAGCTCCCTTTGGATCGAGTATGGCCCCAGGGATTGTGGTTCCTGTCGGGAAGCGCAGAACGCATCCAAGATATAGGACGGATCGGGGAAAACCGCCAGAGGGCGCGGTGCGAAATTTTGCCGCCTCAGAACTCTTCAGCCAATCAATGCGCCGCGGGCTTCGGCCGGGCCAGCAGTTTGTCGGTTATTCCGTTCAGGCGGTCAGCCAGATCGCCGATGGCAAGCGCCACCATCTCGTCCGATTTCGCCTTGTGCTCGGCCATGCCATCGCGGTTGCGGGAAAGGGAAGTGACTTCGCCTTCCAGCTTCTCGAGCTTGCGGTTGATTTCGGAAAGCTCGTCCATCACCATGATGCCGGCCATGACGGTGAGCCTGAGATCACCGATTTCACCGAACTGGCTCTTGAGGTGCCCGACATAACGGTCAAAACGCGTGGCAAGATCGGTCAGGTGATCTTCCTGCCCTGCCTCGCAGGCCATGCGATAGGCCTTGCCGTCGATCATAACAGTGACTTGCGCCATGAAACCGCTCCTATCGATCCAGCACCGCGCGGATCGTCTCCATCGCCGTCACCAGACGGCGGGAAACCTCGCGGTTGACTTCTTCAAGACGGTTGGCGCGAAACTCGGCCTGATCCAGTTCCTGCGCCAGCCTGGCGCGGTCGACATGGACCCGTTTGACCTCATTATCGATCTCGCCCGTCTCCCTTTGCCGCTCGATACGCATATCGATGGCATTTTCGAGATTTGTGATGGCAGCATTCAGCTCCGTCAGCGCAGATTGTACGGTCTTCTCAGCCGACATCGTTTTTTCCAACTCGCACGCCACCGGGCGAATCGTCCGGTTTCAGGCCTTTTCAACAATCACGAGGTTATTACCCGATTTATCATCCCGTCAATCAAACCAGTGCATTGAGGCGTTTTGCTCTGTGGATGAACGAAGAGACGCCGGCCCATATCGCACGAATTTTGTCAGGACACCCGGTTTTCTAAACGATTTTTTCTCCCGGAGCGAACCGCAAACGCCCGTGGATTTATTGACTTGCCGGCCTCACCTGCTATGGATCAACCCGCTTTTTGGATAGTTGCGTAAAACTATCTCCTTTCACCCGGAAACAGACGGAAAAGCCATGATTTCTCGCGACAAACACAACCGGATGGCAAATGCGATCCGCTTTCTTGCCATGGATGCAGTGGAGAAGGCCAATTCAGGCCATCCCGGTCTGCCGATGGGCGCAGCTGATGTCGCCACCGTTCTCTTCACCCGTTACCTGAAATTCGATCCCAAGGCGCCGCTTTGGGCGGATCGTGACCGCTTCGTGCTGTCGGCGGGCCATGGTTCGATGCTTCTTTACTCGCTGCTCTATTTGACGGGCTACGAGGACATGACGATCGACGAGATCAAGCGCTTCCGTCAGTTCGGCTCCAAGACCGCCGGCCACCCCGAATATGGCCATGCGACCGGCATCGAAACCACCACCGGCCCGCTCGGACAGGGCATCGCCAACGCCGTCGGCATGGCAATCGCTGAGCGCAAGCTGGAAGAGGAGTTCGGTTCCGACCTGCAGAGCCACTTCACCTATGTGCTTTGCGGCGACGGCTGCCTCATGGAAGGCATCAGCCACGAAGCCATCGCGCTTGCCGGCCACCTGAAGCTCAATAAGCTCGTTCTGTTCTGGGATGACAACAACATCACCATCGACGGTGAAGTTGGCCTTTCCGACAGCACCGACCAGATTGCCCGCTTCCAGGCCGTTCACTGGAACACCATCCGCGTCGATGGCCATGACCCGGACGCGATTGCCGCCGCCATCGAAGCCGCGCAGAAATCCGACCGCCCGACCTTCATCGCCTGCAAGACCGTGATCGGTTTCGGCGCACCCAACAAGCAGGGCACCCACAAGGTGCACGGCAACCCGCTCGGCGCCGAAGAAATCGCCGCTGCGCGCAAGAGCCTCAACTGGGAAGCCGAAGCTTTCGTCATTCCGGAAGACGTGCTCGATGCATGGCGTCTCGCCGGCCTGCGCTCCACCAAGACCCGCCAGGATTGGGAAGCCCGCCTCGAAGCCGCTGAAGCCGGCAAGAAGGCCGAATTCAAGCGTCGTTTCGCCGGCGACCTGCCCGGCAATTTCGACAGCTCCATCGATGCCTTCAAGAAGAAGATCATCGAAAACAATCCGACGGTTGCCACCCGCAAGGCCTCCGAGGACGCGCTCGAAGTCATCAACGGCATCCTGCCGGAAATGGTCGGTGGTTCGGCTGACCTGACGCCGTCCAACAACACCAAGACCAGCCAGATGAAGTCCATCACGCCGAGCGACTTCTCAGGCCGTTACCTGCATTACGGCATCCGCGAGCACGGCATGGCAGCGGCCATGAACGGCATCGCGCTGCATGGCGGTCTCATCCCCTATGCCGGCGGCTTCCTGATCTTCTCGGATTATTGCCGTCCGTCGATCCGTCTTGCGGCCCTCATGGGCATCCGCGTCGTCCACGTTCTGACGCATGATTCCATCGGCGTCGGCGAAGACGGTCCGACCCATCAGCCGGTGGAACAGATCGCTGCCCTTCGCGCCATTCCGAACCTTCTCGTCTTCCGCCCGGCGGATGAAACCGAGACGGCGGAATGCTGGCAGCTGGCTCTCGAGCAGAAGCATCGCCCGTCCGCACTGGCGCTTACCCGTCAGAACCTGGCGCCTTCGCGCAAGGAATATGAAGAAAAGAACCTTTCCGCCTACGGCGCTTACGAGCTCGTATCGGCAAGCGACGCGAAGGTTTCGATCTTCGCCTCCGGTTCGGAAGTCGAAGTGGCGCTGAAAGCCGCTGCAACCCTGAAGGACAACGGCATTTCGGCCCGCGTCGTCTCCGTTCCCTGCTTTGAACTCTTCAAGGAACAGCCGGAAACCTATCGCAATGCCATAATCGGCAAGGCGCCGGTGAAAATCGCGGTGGAAGCCGCCATCCGCCAGGGCTGGGATTATTTCATCGGTTCCGACGGCGCTTTCGTTGGCATGCATTCCTTCGGTGCGTCCGCGCCGGCGAAGGATCTCTTCAAGCACTTCGGCATCACGGCGGAAGCCGTTGTCGCCGCAGTCGAGGCAAAACTCGCGTGAGGGCCCCAAGCCCTCACCATTCACGCAAAGACCAAGCCCATATCTTGATCGGGAGACTGTAAATGACTGTAAAAGTTGCCATCAACGGCTTCGGCCGCATCGGCCGCAATGTTCTGCGCGCCATCGTCGAATCCGGCCGCACCGATATCGAAGTCGTTGCCATCAACGACCTCGGCCCGGTTGAAACCAACGCTCACCTGCTGCGCTACGATTCGATCCACGGCAAGTTCCCGGCCGACGTAAAGGTCGAAGGCGACACGATCATTGTCGGTGGCGGCAAGCCGATCAAGGTAACGGCCGTTCGCGATCCGGCAACGCTGCCGCACAAGGAACTGGGTGTCGATATCGCGCTCGAATGCACGGGCATCTTCACCGCCCGCGACAAGGCCGCCGCTCACCTGACGGCTGGCGCAAAGCGCGTCATCGTTTCCGCTCCGGCTGACGGCGCTGATCTCACCGTCGTTTTCGGCGTCAATGACGACCAGCTGACGAAGGACCATCTGGTCATTTCCAACGCCTCCTGCACCACCAACTGCCTCGTGCCTGTTGTGAAGGTTCTCGATGACGTCGTTGGCATCGATCATGGCTTCATGACCACGATCCACTCCTACACGGGCGACCAGCCGACGCTGGACACCATGCACAAGGATCTGTACCGCGCCCGCGCCGCAGCCCTGTCCATGATCCCGACCTCGACGGGCGCCGCCAAGGCTGTTGGCCTCGTTCTGCCGCACCTCAAGGGCAAGCTGGACGGCACATCTATCCGCGTTCCGACCCCGAACGTTTCGGTCGTCGACTTCAAGTTCATCGCCAAGCGCGACACGAGCGTTGAGGAAATCAACGAAGCGATCAAGTCCGCTTCCAACGGCAAGCTGAAGGGCATTCTCGGCTATACCGAAGAACCGCTGGTTTCCCGCGACTTCAACCATGACAGCCATTCGTCGATCTTCGCGATCGATCAGACCAAGGTCATGGAAGGCAGGTTCGTGCGCGTCCTGTCCTGGTACGACAATGAGTGGGGCTTCTCCAACCGCATGTCGGACACGGCCGTCGCCTTCGCAAAGACCATCTGAGCATAAATCGCTCCATCAAAAAACCGGCAGGAGCAATCCTGCCGGTTTTTGTTTGTCAAAAAAAGCCGGCGGGACTGAGGGATCCCACCGGCGCCGATCCTGAAGCAAGGCGGGGACGCTTCGGATCGAAACAATCACCGGAGGCGAGAGGAACCAGCCCGTCGCCAGCCTTCCGGCAGGCAACCCTCACTTTCTGTTGTTGATGATGATCGGGTCGTGTGAACCGGCACTGCTCCAGATCGTATCGAAAGTCTGTTGCCGCAAATCACTTTGCTGCATGGAAAGCTTCATCATGCAGTCGGCAAAATCCCGAGAACCTTCAGGGTAGCCAAAGACACGACAACGCTCGCGTTGCGCGGCCATGTTTTCAGCTGTCTGCTCAGTGCTGGAGCAACCCGAAACAATCGAGCCCGCCGCCAGTAATATAAAGATGGATATTCGTTTCATCCGATCGCTCCGGTAATGATGAAAAGCAATTCGGAGATGACAACTAGCGCAGCTGGATTATCGCTATGTTACGTGAAAACACGGCTGCCGAATCTATTTCAACAATCTGCCTATCCCTCCCAAGCAAAAGCTCCAGGCGCGGGACAGGCGTTGCTTCAAGCGCGCACCTTCGCCCACTCGCCGAAAAAATTCCCATTTCCTGCCTTTGTCTGGTCCATTTTGAGACCGACAAGAAGCACAGGGACAACGGTCGTGCGCAATGCACTTCGGCCCTGCCGTATCATGCGATACACCCCGCCTTGCGTCGCCTTTCAACGCCAACCGACTGAAGCGCTGACAGACCGCAACCCGTGGCGCATTGGCTGCAGACGCGCAGAGCATTCATTGCATCGGCCAACGCGGTTTGAATGAGGCGGTGGACGTGGAATCATTTTATCTCCTGTTGCTCGTGGCAACTGTTCTGGTTCTCGTCACAGCCTTTTCCAGCCTCATCGCCTTCCGGTTCGGCGCACCGCTGCTGCTGCTCTTTCTGATGATCGGCCTTGCCGCAGGCGTAGATGGCCTCGGCATCGAATTTACCAACAATCCGCTTGCCTATATGCTCGGCTCGCTTGTGCTTGCCGTCATTCTTTTCGACTCCGGTTTCGGCACGTCGATACAGTCCTTCCGACTTTCGGCAGCCCCCGCCGTCGCACTTGCCACAGTCGGCGTCATCCTCACTTCCGTCTTTTTCGCCGGCGCGGCCGCCCTGCTCCTCGGGCTCTCCTGGCTGGAGGGACTGTTGCTCGGCGCGATCGTCGCCTCCACGGATGCGGCGGCCGTGTTCTTCCTGCTGCGCATCGGCGGCATCCATATCCGCGATCAGGTGCGTTCGACGCTTGAAGTCGAATCCGGCACCAATGATCCGATGGCGATCTTCCTCACCATCGCCCTGGTCGAAATCATCGCCAAGGGCCAGGGGCTGGCCGGCATCGACAGCGGCTTTTTGCTGCTTTTCATTGAGCAGATGGGCCTTGGCGTGATTTTCGGCCTGCTCGGCGGCGTCATGATCGCCACCGTGGTCAATCGCTTCGCCGCCGACCGCGGGCTTGCGCCGATCTTCGTGCTGGCGCTGGCGCTACTTGTCTTCTCTTTCACAGGGACAATTGGCGGTAGTGGTTTTCTGGCGGTCTATGTGGCGGGCATCGTTGCCGGCAACCGCAGGATTTTCGCCAAGGAGACCATCAGACGTTTCCATGAGGGGCTGACCTGGCTTGCCCAGATCATCATGTTCCTGATGCTCGGCCTTCTGGCCACCCCGTCGCAATTTCCGGCAATCGCCATCCCGGCCGTGCTGCTGGCGCTTTTCCTGATCTTCGTCGCCCGCCCGCTCGCGGTGTGGCTCAGCCTCATGCCCTTCAGCTATACCCAGCAGGAAACATCCTTCGTGGCATGCGTCGGCCTGCGCGGCGCGGTTTCCATCCTGCTTGCCATCATGCCCATTCTCGGTGGGCTCAACGATGCACAGATCTATTTCAACGCTGCCTTCATCATCGTTTTGGTATCGCTGCTGGTGCAGGGCTGGACCATCAAGCCGGTGGCGACAAGGCTCGGGCTGATCGTGCCCCCGCGCATGGGCGACGTCGACAAGCTGGAAGTGGACCTTCCCGGCACCGCCAATCACGAGCTGATTTCCTACCGTGTCGCCAAGGGCAGCGCCATCATGCAGGGCGAGCGCATTCCACGCTGGGCGATGCCCTCGCTGGTGGTGCGCGACGGCAAGTCGATCCGCTACCAATATGCCGGCCGGCTGCGCGAAAACGATCTCGTCTATCTTTTCATCGCGCCCGGCTATTCCCGCCTGATCGACCGGCTGTTCGCCAGCGCCCTGCCGGTTGCCGATGACGACGCCGATTTCTTTGGCACCTTCGCGATCTCCCCCGCCCGACCGGCCAAAGAGCTGGATGCGGCCTATGGTCCCGGCCTGATTTCTCAGACCGAACAAGCCATGAGCATCGCCGAATTGATCGAGGCGCGTCTTGCCGGAAAAGCCGATTATGCCGACCGCGTGCGCCTCGGTTCCATTGTCCTCATCGTTCGAACGCTGGACGAACATGAGGCCATCACCGGCATCGGCATCTCATTGGAACCGGTCGAGCCGGCCACCAGCCTGCCGATCTTCATCAGCTTCGGCGAGATCATCCGCCGGGTGCGCGACCATCTGGCGCAGCGGCGTCAATTGCGCTCCGGCAATGCCATCGAGGACACTGCCGCGCCTTCGAACGCAGTGAGAGAAAATGAGGCCTGACCGGCTTGCGTCGGCAATCAGGCATAGTATGGTCCGTGCCGAACTCGCAACAAATCAGGATCGACCTATGCCCGCTTTCAAGACCATCGACGACCTTAACGACATTGCCGGAAAGCGCGTTCTCGTCCGCGTTGATCTCAACGTGCCGGTTGCGGATGGCAAAGTAACGGACGCGACCCGTATCGAGCGGGTTGCACCGACCATTCTGGAGCTGTCCGGCAAGGGCGCGAAAGTCATTCTGCTTGCCCATTTCGGCCGGCCGAAGGGCGAACCGGTGGCCGACATGTCGCTTTCGCAGATCGTCCCCACCGTCGAGGAAGTGCTCGATCACGCCGTTTCCTTCGCAGCCGATTGCATTGGCGCGCCGGCAGCGGATGCGGTCGCGAAGATGAACGATGGCGATATCCTGCTTCTGGAAAACACCCGTTTCCACAAGGGCGAAGAAAAGAACGATCCGGCCTTCGTCGAGGCTCTGGCGGCCAATGGCGACATCTATGTGAACGACGCCTTCTCCGCCGCCCACCGCGCCCACGCGTCCACCGAAGGTCTTGCACGCCATCTGCCCGCTTATGCCGGCCGCACCATGCAGGCCGAGCTTGAGGCACTGGAGAAGGGTCTCGGCCAGCCGGTCCGTCCTGTGGTTGCCATCGTCGGCGGTGCGAAGGTTTCGAGCAAGATCGATCTCCTGATGAACCTCGTCAAGAAGGTCGATGCCCTCGTCATCGGCGGCGGCATGGCCAACACCTTCCTTGCCGCACGCGGCACCAATGTCGGCAAATCGCTGTGCGAACACGATCTGGCCGAAACCGCAAAACAGATCATGATCGAGGCGGCGACATCCGGTTGCGCCATCGTCCTGCCGGAAGACGGCGTGGTGGCCCGCGAGTTCAAGGCCGGTGCGGCCAATGAAACGGTCGATATCAACGCCATTCCCGCTGACGCCATGGTTCTCGATGTCGGCCCAAAATCGGTTGAAAGCATCAAGGCCTGGATTTCCCGCGCCGAAACATTGGTTTGGAACGGCCCGCTCGGCGCCTTTGAAATCGAGCCTTTCGATGCGGCGACCGTTGCAGCTGCAAAACACGCCGCCGAATGCACGAAATCGGGCAAACTCGTTTCCGTCGCCGGTGGCGGTGATACGGTCGCGGCGCTCAACCATGCCGGTGTTTCCGACGATTTCACCTATATCTCGACAGCGGGCGGCGCCTTCCTCGAATGGATGGAAGGCAAGGAATTGCCGGGCGTTGCCATCCTGACCGCCGCCAAGTAAACTCATTTCACTTGCCTGACACGAGGCCGGACAAGCCCTGCTTGGCCGGCCTTGTTTTTTGGTAAGCGCACATGGGAGGAAAAGTTTCAAACGATTGAAATCATTTCAATCGTTTCAATGAGTTAGCGTGCCATTTCCCTGCCCTGGAACTTCTGTTATCGGGAATTTATTGTGCCTTGGGAGAATAGCAAATGACCGAACGTCTCGAAGACATCGCAATCAAAATGGTCGCCGACGGCAAGGGCCTGCTCGCCGCCGACGAATCCACAGGAACGATCAAAAAGCGTTTCGACAGCATCAATCTGGAGTCCACCGAGACCGCCCGCCGCGACTATCGCGAGATGCTGTTCCGCTCCGACGACGCCATGAAGAAATACATCTCCGGCGTCATCCTTTATGAAGAGACCCTGTTCCAGAAGGCTGCCGACGGCACGCCTTTCGTGGATATCATCAAGGCGGCCGGCAGCCTGCCGGGCATCAAGGTGGATATCGGTGCAAAGCCGATGGCTTACCACCCACATGAATTCATCACCGAAGGCCTCGACGGTCTTTACGAGCGCCTGCGCAAATACCACGAGGCTGGCGCCCGTTTCGCCAAGTGGCGTGGTGTCATCACCATCGGTGAGCAGCGTCCGAGCTGGGGTTCGATCAAGGCTAACTCCCAGTCGCTCGCCCGTTACGCCGCTCTCTGCCAGCAGGCGGATATCGTGCCGATCGTGGAGCCTGAAGTGCTGATGGACGGCGAACCCGGCACGCACGACATCGATCGCTGTGCGGAAGTCACGCAATGGGTTCTCCAGACCGTCTTTGCGGACCTGTTCGACGCCCGCGTCAACCTTGAAGGCATGATCCTCAAGCCGAACATGATCATCGACGGCAAGAAGGCCCGCAAGGCTTCCGTCGAGGAAGTGGCGGAAAAGACCGTCAAGGTTCTGAAGGCGACCGTGCCCTCCGCCGTTCCGGGCATCGCCTTCCTTTCCGGCGGCCAGTCCTCCGAAGAGGCGACGGCGCATCTCTCCGCCATCAATGCCGGCTACGACCTGCCCTGGTCGCTGACCTATTCGTATGGCCGTGCCCTCCAGGATACAGCGCTCAAGACATGGGGCGGCAAGCAGGAGAATGTCGCTGCCGGCCAGCGTGCCTTCACGCACCGCGCCGCCATGAACAGCCTTGCCGCAAAGGGCAACTGGAAGCTGGAACTCGAAAAGGCCGCATAAGGCCAGGCCGACAGCCATGCCGAAAAATCAAAGCCGCCCCATGGGCGGCTTTTTTCTTTACGGGCGCAGAAGCAGCGTCGCCGACCAGATGACAAAGGCTGCGACCGCTATCTTCCAGCAATCGCCTCTTTTCTTAAGACCCGGCAGGCCGAGCGGCCGGATGATCTGGACCACCATGGCAAGCAGTAAAAAAAGGCCGATCGCCTTTGTCATTTATTGAGCCTTTTCTTTATTTCTGCATCGTCACAGGCTGGACATTTTTACCGTTCACCAGAAGAGTGCAACTCATTCGGGTAATCCCGTTTTGTGACCTGTCCGACCGCCCGTCCGAACGCATGAGAGTGTCTTCATGAGCAGAAATCTTCTACCCGTATTCGCTCTTTTATCCAGCACTCTGTTTCTTTTTCTCGGCAACGGCCTGCAGGGCCTCGTGCTGCCGGTTCGCGGTTCGGCGGAAGGTTACTCCAATGAAACCCTGGGCTTTCTCGGCACTTCCTGGGCGGCCGGCTTCGTCATCGGCTGCTTTGTGGCGCCCGCCATCGTTCGCCGTGCGGGGCATGTGAGGGCCTTTGGCTCCTTTGTCGCGCTCATCTGCCTGACGGTACTGATGACCGGCCTGATCGTCGATGATGTCTGGTGGATTGCCCTGCGCGCACTTACCGGCTTCTGCACGGCCGGCACTTCGATGATCATCGAAAGCTGGCTGAACGAGCGCGCCACCAATGAGAGCCGTGGCATGATCTTTTCGCTCTATATCGCCATCACGCTGCTCGGCGTCGTGGCGGGGCAGATGATCGTGCCGATGGGCGACATCAGCAATACGTCGCTGTTCATGATCTGCGGCATCATCTATTGCATCGCCATTCTGCCGGCCACGCTTTCCAAGGCGGCGAGCCCCCAACCCTTGCAGAAGGTCAGTCTGGATTTACCGGCGCTCTACCGCAATTCACCGGTGTCCTTCATCGGTATTCTGATGATCGGCATCGCCAACGGTGCGTATGGTACGCTCGGCGCCGTCTTCGGCGCGCGGGCTGGCCTGGACCCGACCATGATCGCCATCATGGTGTCCGTCACGATTTTCTTCGGCGCGCTGGCGCAATTTCCGGCAGGCCGTCTTTCAGACCGGATAGACCGCCGTTACGTGTTGGCTGGATTGGCCGGGCTTGGCGCCGTCGCGGGCCTTGCCGTTGCCGTGGTGCAGCCGCGTGATGTCTATGTGCTGATTTCCATGGTCGCCATTTACGGCGCCGCCGCCAACGCGCTTTATCCCATCGCCGTGGCGCATGCCAACGACTATGCCGCCGCTGAAGACTTCGTCAAGGTCTCGGGTGGATTGCTGCTGCTTTACGGCATCGGCACCATTATCGGCCCAACACTCGGCGGCGCGGTCATGACCTATTCCGGCCCTTATGCCCTGTTTTTTGTGACAGCCGTGGCCCACGTGCTGATCACCGCCTATGCCATCATCAGAAGCCGTCAGCGCGCCGCCCTTTCAACCGGCGAGAAGGACAATTTCTCGACGATGATGCCAACCACACCTTCACCGCTCGTCACGCCGGAAAGTATTGCGCTTGACCCCCGCGCGCCGCAATATCCCGAAGACGATGGCGACTATGTGGAAAAAGGAGCAGGCATATGAGCCTCTTTGACGATGACCGCCCACAAAAACCCGTGGCGCATGAGATCGGCAGCGATCTCAGCCTTCTTTCAGTCGATGAGTTGGGTAGCCGTATCGACCTTCTGCAAGCGGAAATCACCCGGCTGGAGGAGGAGAGGACACGAAAATCCGCCGGCCGACTAGCGGCGGAGAACCTCTTCCGATCCTGAGAGCAATTCAAGAAAAGGCCGCAGGCAATGCCCTTCGGCGGCAGTCTGCCGCGCTGATGGTAAACGGGAATAAATATTCTGGCGCAGTCTTTCGTTTACCATTAACCAAAAATTAAGCTTTCTGAGAGATTACTATACATGTCCAGTTCTTCTGGACCTCAGGCATCTTCTCCATTCGGCGAATTGGTCTGATTTTTCTCCCTGTTTTACCTTGAGAGCCGCTTTCGCGGCTCTTTTTTTACCGCGCACCGGATTCGGTAAAACTGTGGGTATTAACCCTTCTTTAATAATTGCCTTGCGCATTTCGGGTAAAGATACCATCCTGAAAACACTAAAAGGCCGGAACAAAACATCCGAGTCTTCGTTGCCTGACAGTGTGGTGCGTGAGCAGGGATTTAAAGAAATGTCGGAACAGGTTTTAAATACCATAAGCTTTGCGGGGCGCGCTGCTGCTTCCAACCAGTTCAAAACCCTCTATACTGAAGGCATGACTTTGGTTGAGGAAACGGCAAGCTATCTCGACGGCGCCGGCCGTGTTGCCTCGAAGGTTTTGCCGCGCATGGCATCGGTGCTATATGCAGCGGAATCGATGCGCCTTACCACTCGCCTGATGCAGATGGCCTCCTGGCTGCTTCTGCAGCGCGCCGTCAACAATGGCGAAATGACGCGAGACCAGGTTCTGAGCGAAAAGAGCAAGGTGCGTCTCGACAGCTTCAACGTCGACCGCAACGCGCCCGGCTGGAACGACCTGCCGGAATCCTTCCGCGATCTTATCGAGCGCTCGCTGCGCCTCCAGAACCGCATCGCCCTGCTCGACCGCGAAATCTATCGTCCGACCGAAGCCACCAAGGTGCCGGACAATGAAAACAGCGTGCAGGCGCAGCTCAATCTCCTGCGCACGGCTTTCTCGATCAACTGAGAAAAGACCACCTTATCCGGACAATTTGAAAAGCAGGCTCACCAGCCTGCTTTTTTGTGTCCGCCAATACCGTTTGTCGCCCCTGGAAACGGCAACAAAAAAGCCCGGTTTTACCGGGCTTTTTTAAACGATCCGTTCGCAAGAGAATCAGAAACCGAGGTTGCCGAAACGCTTGTTGAACTTGGAAACGCGACCACCGCGGTCCATAAGCTGCTGGTTGCCGCCCGTCCATGCCGGATGGGACTTGGGGTCGATTTCAAGGTTCATGACAGCGCCTTCCGAACCCCAGGTGGAGCGGGTTTCGTATTCGGTGCCATCGGTCATGACCACCTTGATCGTGTGGTAAGCGGGATGGATATCAGCCTTCATGACAATCTTCCTGGTTAAGTGACGTGCGGTCCATTGCCGCAATTGCGTCAATTGAGCCATTTCAATAAATGAAGCCATAGACCAGATGGGCTATGGCTTCCCAATTCGATGCGGAGCCTATACATGAAGGTCGCCGAGATAACAAGAGCCTGCCATACCCTTGTGAAAGGAGATGGCCGCTAGGGCAGGAATTTTACCGCACGCCGGAAATCTCTCCCTAAAAAGCCAAAAATGGCATGGAACGAGGAGCATCAGGCACGTGGCAGACATAGAAGAGCAGAAAGCGGCAAAACAGAGAAGCCTGAAGCCACTTTTCAGCCTGTTTCCCTATCTCAGGCGTTATCGCGGCCTGATGGCGGCCGCCCTTTTTGCGCTTGTTCTTTCTTCCGCCACCACACTGGCCCTGCCGCTTGCCGTTCGTCGCATCATTGACCACGGTTTCCAGACGCCGGATGGCGGCATGATCAACAGCTATTTCGCCGTGCTTCTGGCGATTGCCGTCCTGCTCGCGCTCGCCAGCGCCATGCGTTATTATTATGTCATGACCATTGGTGAGCGGGTCGTCGCCGATCTGCGTCACGATGTCTTTGCCCACCTCACCACATTGTCGCAGCAGTTTTTCGATAGCAACCGCTCCGGCGAACTGACCTCGCGGCTGACCGCGGATACGGTGCAAATACGCTCAGCTTTCGGTTCATCGGCCTCGGTGGCGCTGCGCAACATCATCATGTGTTGTGGCGCAGTGGCAATGATGATCTATACCAGCCCCGGCCTTTCCGGCCTCGCGCTGCTTGCCATTCCCTTCATCGTCTTTCCGCTGATCGCCTTTGGACGGTCTGTTCGCGCCCGCTCCCGCACGACGCAGGATACGCTGGCCAATTCCGCCGCCTATGCGTCCGAAACGATCGCCGCGAGCCGCACGGTGCAGTCCTTCAATGCCGAAGCGCTTGCGAATGCCCGTTACGGCGCCTCCGTGGAAGCGGCCTATCAGGGTGCACGCGCGGCGATCGGCGCCCGCTCCATCCTCACCGCGGTCGCCATTGCGCTGGTCTTCGGCAGCGTCGTCGGCATTCTCTGGTATGGCGCGCAGAGCGTCCTTTCCGGCGGCATGACGGCGGGTACGCTTGGTCAGTTCGTGCTTTATTCGGTCATCGCCGCAAGCGGCCTCGGCCAACTCTCGGAAGTCTGGGGTGAACTGGCGCAGGCGGGTGGTGCCGCCGAACGGCTTTCCGAACTGTTGAACGAGCGCTCGCCCGTCGCGGCACCCACGGCGCCCCTCGCCATGCCGCAACCGCCACGCGGCGAAGCGGAATTCGAAAATGTCGATTTTGTCTATCCGCTGGCGGCGGGACGCCCGACCCTTTCCGGCCTTTCCTTCAAGGTCGGCGCCGGTGAAACCGTTGCCATTGTCGGCCCATCAGGCGCGGGCAAAAGCACGGTGTTTTCGCTGCTGATGCGGTTTTACGATCCGCAACAGGGCCGCATCACGGTCGATGGCGCTGATATTCGTGACATCAGCCTTACCGATCTGCGCGCACGCCTGTCCATCGTTCCGCAGGATGTGGCGATCTTTGCCTCATCCATTCACGATAATATCGCCTTCGGCCGGCCGGAGGCGACTCGCGAAGAGGTCCGCGCCGCCGCCATCGCCGCCCAGGCCGACAGTTTCATCGAGCGCCTGACAGATGGTTACGACACGCAGGTGGGCGAGCGCGGTGTGACACTTTCCGGCGGCCAGCGCCAGCGCATCGCCATTGCCCGCGCCATTCTGCGCGACGCGCCGATCCTGCTTCTCGACGAAGCGACCTCGGCGCTCGATGCGGAAAGCGAAACGCTGGTGCAAAAGGCGCTCGATGAGCTGATGAACACCCGTACCACCATCGTCATCGCCCACCGCCTCGCCACGGTTCTGAAGGCAGACCGCATTCTGGTGATGGATGACGGCCGCATCATCGAGGAAGGCACACATCAGAGCCTCATTCGCCAGAACGGCCTTTATGCACGACTCGCCCGACTGCAATTCCAGACCGGCCCGGATGAGCTGCGCGCCCAGGCGTGAGCCGTTTAAGCCAACACGCTGCGCCCCGCAATGCGGCCTGAAAACAGGCAACCGCCAAGGAATGTGCCTTCGAGCGCATTATAGCCATGCATGCCGCCGCCGCCAAAACCGGCCACTTCGCCAGCGGCATAAAGGCCCGGCACCGGCTCACCGGCAGCATCCAGCACGCGCGCCTCAAGATCCGTATGCAGGCCGCCGAGCGTCTTGCGCGTCAGCACGTGCAGGCGCACCGCGATCAACGGCCCCATCGCCGGATCAAGCAAGCGGTGCGGTTTTGCGGTCCGCATCAGCTTGTCGCCGAGATAACGGCGCGCGCCATGGATCGCGGTTACCTGCGCATCCTTGCTGAAACCATTCACGATTTCCCGATCACGCGCTTCAATCTGCCGGCGGATATGATCGATATCCAGCCGCGCGTCGCCGCTGATGGCGTTCATTGCCACCACAAGCTCCTCCAGCGTGTCGCGGACAGCGAAATCCTCACCGTGTTCCATGAAAGCCCGCACCGGCCCCGGCGGCTCCTTGCCCAGCCTTTTGAGCAGCAGCCGCACATCCTTACCCGTCAGATCCGGGTTTTGCTCGGAGCCTGAGAGGGCGAATTCCTTCTTGATGATCGCCTTGGTCAGAATGAACCAGCTATGACCGCTGCCGCGCTCGCCCAGCATTTTTAGCGTGCCGAGCGTATCGAAGCCCGGCATGGCGGGGGCGGCAAGACGGTTTCCATCCGCATCGCACCAGAAGGATGAGGGGCCGGGCAGGATGCGGATACCGTGGCCCGGCCAGATCGGGTCGTGGTTCTTCACACCCTCGGTGTAGTGCCACATGCGATCAGGGTTGATGACGGCTCCGCCCGCCGCTTCGGTGATCCCGATCATGCGGCCATCCACATGTGCCGGCACGCCGCAGACCATATCTGCCGGCGGCTTGCCCAGCCGCTCCACCGGCCAGTTGCGCCGTACCAGCTCCTGATTACCGCCAATGCCACCCGAACTGACGATAATCGCCGCGGCCGAAAGGGTGAAATCGTCCTCAACTTCGCGGCTGCTCTGTTGCCCACGCAACACCGGATCCGTTGCAAGGACCGCACCGGAAACGCCAGTCACCCGGCCATCGATGATATCCAGATGGTCGACGCGGTGGCGGAAACGAAAGTTGAGCCGGCCACTTGCCGCCATGGCCTTCGCCTTTTCGATGAAAGGCGCCAGCACGCCGGGGCCGGTTCCCCAAGTCACATGAAACCGCGGAACGGAATTGCCGTGACCATCGGCCAGCGCCCCGCCACGCTCGGCCCAGCCGACCACAGGAAACCAGCGCATGCCGAGGCGGTGCAGCCATTCACGTTTCTCACCAGCGGCGAAAGTCAGATAGGCTTCAGCCCAGCGGCGTGGCCAATAATCCTCGGGACGGTCGAAACCAGCCGAACCGAACCAGTCCTGCCTTGCGAGATCGAGATTGTCACGCACCCGCATCCGGCGCTGCTCGGGGCTATCGACAAAAAACAGACCTCCCAGCGACCAGAAGGCCTGTCCGCCAAGGTTCTGCTCGCCCTCCTGATCCACGACACAGACGCTCAGTCCTCGTTCGGCCGCTTCGGTCGCCGCAACCAGCCCGGCAAGCCCTGCACCGACAACGATCACATCATATCGTTCCATCAACCCCTCCCAGATATGACGGAATTACCTTTACGCGAACGTAAATCCACTTCGGCAAGAAGGCAACCACCATGATGCGGCGGCGATGTCAGCGTTCGGTCAGCTTGAGTTCGATACGACGGTTCTGCTGCCGCGCATCAGGCGTATCGCCTTCTGCAATCGGCTGATATTCGCCAAAACCAGCGGCAACCAGCCGGTTTGCCGGCACACCCCTGGAGATCAGGAACTTCACCACCGAGGTGGCGCGGGCCGAGGAAAGCTCCCAATTGTCGCGGAAACGGCCCGAACCGGAAAGCTGGACATTGTCCGTATGGCCATCCACGCGCAGGACCCAGTTGATCTCCGCCGGGATTTCCTTGGCGAGATCGATCAGTGCAGCCGCGAGCTTCTCCATTTCAATTTGCCCTGCCGGATTGAGGTCGTTGCCACCGGAGGGAAACAAGACTTCGGACTGGAAGACGAATCGATCGCCGACGATGCGGATGTTTTCGCGGTCTGAAAGAATTTCACGCAGCCGGCCGAAAAAATCCGAACGATAGCGGTTCAGTTCCTGCACCCGCTGCGCCAGCGCGACATTGAGGCGGCGGCCGAGATCGGCGATCTTGACCTGAGAGGAAGTGTCCTTGGCTTCCGATGCCTGCAAGGCAGCTTCCACCGAAGCGATCTGTGCCCTCAGCGCCGCGATCTGCTGGTTGAGCAATTCGATCTGCGCAGAGGCACGGGAATTGGCCTGTTTCTGGTCGTCCAGTTCGCCGGTCAGGCTACCGATCCGGGCATTGGCGTTGGCATTGCTGCCCGATCCCGCATCGAGAAGCGCCTGCAGGCGCGACCGTTCGTTTTCCGATGACGCGAGCGTCGATTGCAGGCTTGCCAGCGCGTCCTCAATATCCTGCTTGTTGCCCTTTTCCATGGCCAGAAGTTCGGTCAATTCGGCAATCTGGCTGTTGAGGCGCGTCAGCACCTCGTCCTTGCCGGTAATTTCCCGCGACAGCACGAACTGCGCCAGCACGAAGACGGTCAGCAGAAACATGATGGCCATGAGCAGCGTCGACAGCGCATCGACGAAACCCGGCCAATAATCCACACCCCTGTCGCGGCGGCGGTTGCGCGCAAGCGCCATGGCTACTCGCTCCCGTTATCGTGCCGGGTGCGTCCGGGAGATTTTGTCTCGCTGTCGATCCGGGTCGATAATCGGTCAAGCGTGCGGCGGAGCGATTTCGATTCCTCCTGCTGCGCCTCGATCCAGTCGCGCAGCATCTGCTGTTCGCTGCGCATATTCTTGACGAGGCCCTGAATGCCTTCGGCAAGGCTGGTCATGGCCGCAAGCGAGCGCTCGGTGCTGACCATGGCGCCCGGTTCCGCCTTGAACTCCCTCGGTCCTTCCACGCCCGTATCCGTTACCGAAGACAGCCAGTTTTCAAGCTGGGTGTAAAAGCGGTTCTGCGCACGTCCCGCCTGAAGATCGAGAAAACCAAGGATCAGCGAGCCTGAGAGACCAAGAAGCGACGAAGAAAACGCCGTTCCCATGCCCGCCAGCGGTGCAGTGAGACCGGCCTTGAGCGAACCTAGAATATCGTTGCTGTCGCCGGCGCTCGGGTCGAGCGACTGGATGACATTGCTGATGGCGCCGATGGTGCCGATCAAGCCCCAGAAGGTGCCGAGCAGGCCGAGAAACACCAGAAGGCCAACGAGATAACGCGATGTATCGCGGGTCTCATCAAGGCGCGTCGCGATGGAATCGAGAATGGTCCGCTGCGTGACGGCGGAAAGCCTGACTTCACCGCGCTTGCCGATCAGCGTGCTCATGGGGGCGAGCAATTTCGGCGCGCGGCCAACCTTTTCGGCGCTGCCGGCGGCGCGGAAAGCATTAAACCAGCGCACTTCGGAACGCAGGCTCATGGTTTGGGTAAACACCAGAATGATGCCGATGGCGAGAACGCCAAGAATGAAGCCGTTGAGACCGGGATTGGTCATGAAGGCGGTATGCGCCTGCCGGTAAAGAATGGCCGCCAGAAAACCGACGAGGATCAGAAACAGAACCATCGTCCACAGAAACGGTGTGGGGCTGGACAGCTTGTGGCTGTATTGCCGCGTGGCCACCGGTTTCTCGACGCCGAGATCAAGTAACTCCGAATCCGCCATAACGTTCGCATTCCCTTCGGTCACGTATCTAGCGGAAGCTATTTGAAAATTGCGACGATTTGAAGCGAAAAGCCGGTCTTTCGTCACAGGCATTTTACAAAACCGGAAGCGGACCGTGCGAAGAAAAACAAAAACGCCCGGCAGGGGTTCGCCGGGCGCCTGAAACTTGCATTAAACGGCAGGTTTTCTGCCGAAATCGATCAGCGGCCCGGTATCGGGCGGTTCGCGACTTCCACAAGCGACTTGTGGATATATTCATTTCCAGCTGCAACAGTGCCGCTGCCGAAGATATCCGTGCCGCCCTTGATGTCGGAAGCAAAGCCGCCGGCCTCACGAATCAGCACCAGGCCGGCCGCCATATCCCAGGGCGAAAGTTCGGCTTCCCAGAAACCATCGAGACGGCCCGCTGCGACATAAGCAAGGTCGAGTGCTGCAGCGCCCATACGGCGGATGCCAGCAGCTTCGCCCATGACGTGACGAAGCTCGACGAGGAATTTGCCGTGATTGCCGCGGCCGAGATGCGGAACGCCGCAGCCGATGACGCAATCGGTCAGCGCCTTGCGCGCAGCAACGCGAATGCGGCGATCGTTGAGGAAAGCGCCGCCGCCGCGCTCGGCGGTGTAGAGTTCGTCGGTGGCTGGATTGAAGATCACGCCGGCAACGACTTCCCCGTTGCGCTCCAGCGCAATGGAAACGGCGAAATGCGGAATGCCGTGAAGGAAATTGGTTGTGCCATCAAGCGGATCGACGATCCAGCGATGCGCACCATCCGAGCCCTTTTCCTCGCCGCCTTCCTCGCCCAGAAAGTCGTAGGTCGGGCGGGCTTTCATCAGCTCGTCGCGCACGATCTTTTCGGCTTTCAGGTCTGCCTGCGAGACGAAATCGCTCGGTCCCTTGACTGAAACCTGAAGGTTCTGCACTTCACCGAAGTCACGCGACAAAGACTTACCCGCCTTGATGGCGGCCTGAACCATGACATTGAGAAGGGCTGAACGGGCCATCGAATTTGTTTCCTGGAAAGCTTGCGAACCGCCCGAAAGCGCATCGGGCAGGCACGTCATTATTTTCTTGAATTGAAAGTTTGCGGTTCAAGACCACAAAACGCGCGGAAATTCAAGGCAAAAAGCCCGCATCGGCAAGCTGGCACCGGAAGACCGGGCCTGCATTACGTTGGGCGGAAACGATTTGCGGCCTCGATCCCCTTTTTCTGCTGCTCGTCGGTGATGCCGAGATAAAAATCCTCGAGAGCCGGATCCTTCAGCCCGGCGCGGCGGGAAAGCACATACCATTTGGCCGCTTCCACCGGATCGGGCCGGGTGCCAAGCGCCTGAATGTAAAGATGCGCCACCTTGTTCTGCGCAATGACATTGCCGCGCTGCGCTGCGCCATAAAGCCAGCGGAAGCCCTCTTCCAGATTTCTCTCGCCACCAAAACCGTTGACCAGCCAGATGCCGAGATCGACCTGTGCAGTATCGTATCCTGCCTTTGCGGCTCGCATCAGCCAGTCCCGCGCCTTGGCCTTCTTGTCTGCCGGCACATCCTTGACCGACCAGTAAATCTGCGACACCGCATATTGCGCGTCGGCAATGCCCTGCTCGGCAGATTTTTCGTAAAATGGCATGGCCATCAGCAAGCCCTTGGCGCCGGGATTTTCCGAAACCAGTATCTGCCCCCAGTTGAACTGGGCGGACGCATTGCCGGCTTCCGCTGCACGGCGCATGAAATCGTCGGCCTTGACCTTGTCGCGGGTGACGAATTTGCCTTCCATCAGGATCAGGGCGAATTTGAACATGGCGACGGGATCGCCACCCTGCGCCGCCTGCTGATACCAGAAGGCCGAGGTCTTCTCATCGCGGGCAATGCCGAGGCCGCGCGACATCATTTCGGCGACCAGCGTCTGTGCGGACGCGTCGCCGTTCTGCGCGCGGTTCAGCGCCTTGTCGAGCGCCTGCACATATTCGCCGCGCTGGAAATGCCCGTAGGCCTCATCCACTCGCCCCTTGAATTCCTTCTCAGGCGGCAGTGCCGGCAGGTCCGCGCCCATGCGCTGATAGACATTGACGCCCTGCGACGGTTGCAGATCCTTCTGTTCCTCGGATTGCACCCTGCCCTGACGGGAAGGCTGCGCCTCATCCTCCATCTGGCGGGAGAGCGCATTGCTTTCGCTCTGCGGCCCGGATTGAGCAAAGGCAACGCCCGCCGGCGGGCCGAAAACGAGCGCCAGCAGCGAAACGGAGAAGCAAAAAGGAACCGAGCGCATGAACATCGCCTGTATCAACCGCCAAACCGTGGCGCTTTTTCGTCAAGCAAAGCGTTGATTTCAGAAACGGCCTGGGCGGCACCGGCGGCATTGTCGAAAACGCCTCCGCGCATCGCCACAAATTCCACGCCGGTTTCAGCCACGGCAACCACCGACGACGGATCCGTACCGCCCATGACGATGGCCGGGATTTCGATCATCGACGCCCACCACTCGCCGAGCGCCAGGTTTTTGGGATGCGCCTCCGGTTTGATGTCACCTTCCAACTTGCCAAAAAACACATAGTCCGGATTGGACTCGCCCATCTCCAGAGCCTTGTGGCGGTCATCCGCATTGCCGCCGCCGACAATGAGCTTCGGCGTAAAGTTTTCCACGGCCTCGGCAAGCGCCTCGGCATTACCAGCCACATGCAGGCCATCCGCCTTCACCCGGCTGGCGACGCGGCTGTCGCCGGCGATGAGGGCAGCAGCACCCACCTTCTGAACGATCGGCACAATGAGTTCGGCCCATTTCTGAAAAGAGGCGTCATCCAGGTCGTATTGCGGGATGATGACGGAAGCCACATCGCCGCCACGCAGTGCGCCCTCCAAATCTGTCGCCTGCTTTTGCGCATCGCCCGATTGCGGGACGATCAGGACAAGGCGGCAACGGTCGTCAACTATGGTCATCGGTTCGTCCATTTCAGGCAGAAGACACTTCCGGCGCGATCTGCACTCGTTTTGATAAGATAAATCCGATAAACCGGACCGGCGAAAGGATCAACCATCCATCCATGCTGACCGATTTTCATTTTTTTCTCGTCGCCATTCCCGCAGTCGTGCTTGTCGGCCTTTCCAAGGGTGGACTGGGCGGTGCGCTGGCACTAATGGGCGTGCCGCTTATGGCGCTTGCGATCCCGCCCGTGCAGGCTGCGGCGATCTTCCTGCCGATCCTGATCGTCATGGATCTGGTTGCGCTCTGGGCCTGGCGGCACCACAATCATCGCCAGACGCTCCTCATCATGCTACCCGGCGCAATCGCCGGCATTACGCTCGGTTGGGCCACCTCGAGCCTCATATCGGCAGACGCCATGCGCCTTGTCGTCGCCTCGGTTACCATCCTCTTCGTCATGCGTTATTTTTACGAGAGCTTCAAAAGCCGAAGGGGACAGGCAATTCCGGCGAAACCGCAAAGACCGACAGCCGCAACGCTCTGGTCCAGCCTGTCGGGTTATGCAAGCTTCGTGGCCCATGCCGGCGGCCCGCCTTTCCAGATCTATGTCCTCCCCCTGAAGCTCGATCCCAAAACCTATACCGGCATGAGCGTCCGTTTCTTCGCCATTATGAACGCGATCAAGCTCATCCCATACTTCGCACTGGGCGCGCTGGACGCCACCAACCTCAAGACATCGGCAAGCCTGCTGCCGGTGGCGATGCTGGCGACACTTGCCGGCGCAAAGGTGGTGAAATACATGAAACCGGCGGTGTTTTATCCGCTCATGTATGCCATGGCGCTTGTCGCGGCGCTGAAACTGCTATGGGACGGACTGCCTTTATAGCCTTCGAGCCAATAAAAAGCCCCGGCTGCACCGCGGTGCTGCCAGGGCTTAAAGAAATCCAACCGTCAGCCCTTCATTTTATCGAAGGCTGCGGTTTGTCATTATTCAATGCCTAGTGGAGGCTTTGAGCCTCTGCAATTCGTCCTTCAGGCGCAGTTTACGACGTTTGAGGTCGGCAATCTCCGTATCGTCCGAAGACGGGGAAGCAAGAATACTTTCGAGCTGCTCCTCCAGAGCGCCGTGTTTCTTTTCGAGCGATGCAATATGAGCCTGAATGGTCATGCGGCACGTCCTTCCTTTTTTAAACCTACCTCCAGCTCTCCATCGCTGGAGTTTCAGGTTTGCGACGACAATGTGACATGGATTACCGATATTGTCGAAGGCGAAATGAAGGCAATAAGTGGGCAATTTGGTCGCAAGGGATAACTTCCCGTTACCGCGATTTGATGATAGAGGCTCGTGAACGATGACATACGCGCCGGAGGCTATCCGGCTGGCATAAAATGGGGATGACAAGATGCCCGATCAGGACCAGGCGGACATCAGGCTCACGCTGGCGCGGCTGCGCCAGGAGCATGAGGACTATGACGCGGCGATCAACGCGATGATCCAGACCAGCTGCGACGCGCTGCGGATACAGCGCATGAAAAAGAAGAAGCTGGCCGTCAAGGACAAGATGACCCAGATCGAAGATCAGGTCATTCCCGATATCATCGCCTGATCTGGAGAAATCACGTGACAGCAGAGACACCCCCCGTCGCCATCATCATGGGCAGCCAGTCTGACTGGGAAACCATGAAGAACGCCGCCGATACGCTCGATGCGCTTGATGTGGAATATGAAGCGCGCATCATTTCCGCCCACCGCACGCCGGACCGGCTTTATGACTTCGCCAATGGCGCCAAAGACGAAGGATTCAAGGTCATCATCGCAGGCGCGGGCGGCGCCGCCCATCTACCGGGCATGACGGCCGCCATGACGCCGCTGCCTGTCTTCGGCGTTCCCGTACAGTCCAAGACCATGTCCGGACAGGACAGCCTCTATTCCATCGTGCAGATGCCCGCCGGCATTCCTGTCGGCACGCTTGCCATCGGCAAGGCCGGCGCCATCAATGCCGCACTCCTTGCGGCCGCGGTTCTGGCGCTTGGCGACGACGATCTGGCCGACCGGCTGGATGCATGGCGCGCACGCCAGTCGGCGGCTGTCGCCGAATATCCGATGGACAGCGCCCAGTGATGGCGAAGATGAATGATCTGACCATCGGCATCATTGGCGGCGGGCAGCTTGGCCGCATGCTGGCGATGGCGGCGGCGCGCCTCAACCACCGTACCATCGTGCTGGAACCGCAGGTTGATTGTCCGGCCGCCCAGGTTTGCAACGACCAGATCGTCGCAGATTATGACGATGAGCGCGCCCTTGCGGAACTCGCCCGTCGCTGCGATGTCGTGACCTACGAATTCGAGAACGTGCCTGTGGCGGCAGCCGAAACGCTCGCCGCCTCCGTTCCCGTCTATCCGCCGCCGCAGGCGCTCAACGCCTCACAGGACCGGCTGACCGAGAAACGCTTCCTAAACGGTTGCGGCATTCCGACGGCCGATTTTCGCGCCGTGGACAGCCAGGAAGAACTGGAGGCCGCCTTGGCAGCTTTCGGCGGCAAGGGCGTGCTGAAAACGCGCCGCATGGGTTATGACGGCAAAGGACAGCGCCTGTTCCGCGGCGGCGAGGACAGCACGGGTGCTTTCGACGCGCTCGGTGGCGTGCCGCTCATCCTTGAGAGCTTCGTCGCCTTCGAGCGGGAAATATCGATCATCGCCGCTCGCTTCAGGGACGGCACCGTCGTCTGCTACGATCCGGCTGAAAACGTCCATCTGAACGGCATTCTGCACACATCGACCGTGCCGGCAGCGCTCTCCGAAGCGGCTGCGGCAGTTGCCGTCCAGTCTGCGGAGAAGCTTCTGGCGGCGCTCGATTATGTCGGCGTCATCGGCATCGAATTCTTCGTGCTTCCCGATGGCTCTCTGGTTGCCAATGAAATGGCGCCGCGCGTGCACAATACCGGCCACTGGACGGAAGCAGCCTGTGTGATCTCGCAATTCGAGCAGCATATGCGCGCGGTATCTGGCCTTGCCCCCGGCAGCGCGGTCCGTCATTCGGATTGCGTCATGACCAACCTCATCGGTGACGACATTGATGATGTTCCGGCATGGCTGTCGAAAAAAGACTGTCTCGTGCACCTCTACGGCAAGACGGAAGCACGGCCCGGCCGCAAGATGGGCCACGTGACCGAGCTTTTGCACACAGGAAAAGCCTCAGTCTTTTAAGGCAAAGACACCGGAAAGTGTTGACAGGCAGGGGTCAAACGGGTAATTGCCTGCCAACCGAAAAGAGCGCGCCCCGTTGCGCGCTTTTGATTGTTTGAATAAGCACGGTAAAAGCCGTGCAAAACTGCGGACCAGTAAAATGAAAATCAAGAATTCGCTTAAAGCGCTTAAGG
>Ga0209070_100086_pt1 | contig 139325 bp, 119 predicted proteins | sample SynthPrep_5_END__FD_187205 | JGI IMG/M metagenome (GOLD analysis project Ga0209070, IMG submission 187205) | Synthetic microbial communities from Ohio, USA - SynthPrep_5_END_DS10_MetaG (SPAdes) (version 2) | ecosystem: Engineered > Bioreactor > Aerobic > Activated sludge | place: USA: Ohio... | reverse complement strand
TTCGCGTGGCGTTTTACCGCGGCAGCTTTCTTGCGCTTACGAATCCAAGTTGGTTTTTCATAGAACTCTTTAGCGCGAACGTCAGCTAATACGCCGGCTTTTTCGCATGAGCGCTTGAAACGACGTAAAGCTACGTCAAAGGGTTCGTTTTCTTTTACTTTAACTACAGGCATTAAATTCTCACCTCAGGCCAAAACTGGTTATCGTTAACCAATACGATTAAAAATGGTGCGGTATTTTACGCAAAAAGCACCACCAAAGTAAAGCGCTTAAGTGATCTTAAATCAGATCCTCTGGCTATGGGGTGTGCAAGCCGCTACAATGCGCGTTTTCAGGGCGGCAATGATAGCGGAAAAGTGTGCAGTGTGCTGAACTTTTAGCAATTAATTGTCGGATAGCGATAAAAACTGTCGTTAATCGTGCAGTAGAGGCCTTAGTAATGCGAGTTTTAGGTATAGAAACCTCTTGTGATGAAACCGGAATAGCCATTTATGATGGTGAGCAAGGGTTGTTAAGTCATGTGTTATATAGCCAAATTCCATTACATGCTGATTATGGTGGCGTGGTACCGGAATTGGCCTCGCGTGATCATGTACGTAAAACCTTGCCATTAATTAAGCAAGCTTTACGCGAGGCAGGGCTTACGGCTGCCGATATCGATGGTGTGGCCTATACTGCTGGTCCAGGTTTAGCCGGTGCCTTATTAGTGGGTGCGACCTTAGGGCGCAGTTTGGCTTTTGCCTGGCAAAAACCCGCATTGGCGGTACATCATATGGAAGGGCATTTGTTAGCACCAATGTTGGAAGACGACGTGCCCGAGTTTCCTTTTTTGGCATTGCTGGTATCAGGTGGACACACCCAATTGGTTGGGGTTGAAGGCATAGGTCGTTACACCTTACTGGGCGAATCAATCGATGATGCGGCGGGTGAGGCCTTTGATAAAACCGCTAAATTAATGGGCTTAGAGTATCCTGGCGGCCCGTTATTGGCGAAGCTTGCCAAGGTAGGCGATGCTAAAAAATATGCCTTTCCAAGACCGATGACCGATCGGCCAGGTTTAGACTTTAGCTTTAGTGGCCTGAAAACTGCAGCTGCGAATGTGATTCAAAAAGAAGGCAATTCCGCACAAGTGCAAGCGGATATTGCTGCTTCGTTTCAGCAAGCCGTGGTCGATACCTTGCTGATTAAATGTCGCCGGGCATTGCAACAAACCGGGTATAAGCGGTTAGTTATTGCTGGTGGGGTAAGTGCCAACGAGTCATTGCGTGAGCAATTAGCGGTAATGTTGGGTTCGCTGGGGGGCAAAGTGTATTATCCACGCAAGGAATTTTGCACCGACAATGGCGCTATGATCGCCTTTGCTGGCTATCAGCGGTTAAAAGCAGGGCAACAACAAGATCTTACTATCGGCGTAACACCGCGCTGGCCATTAGCGTTATTACCTGCCGTATAGAATCCCAAAACTGCAAGTGCGTGACGCCTCCACAACACAGGTTGGAGGCTATTCTTTTACGCGCTTCGATTTGTCCCAAATTTTACTTTCCTGGCGCCGGTACAACCGCATAATATTTTCGCGATGGCGCACAATAATCAGTAAGCTAAGCATACACACTGGTAGGGTATATAGTGGTTTAATCCACCAGGTAAACAAAGGCGCAAGGGCAACGGTTAGCAAAGCGCCAAGCGACGAATAGCCTGTTAGTAGCACTACGACCAGCCAGGTTCCGATTAACAACCCCGCCAGATCCAGACCAATCGGCATCATAGCGCCAAAAGCGGTAGCAACAGCTTTGCCACCTTTAAAACCAAAGAACAGTGGATAGATATGGCCTAGACAGGCACAAATAGCGATGGCACCGAGCCAGAGGGGTTCTATTTTTAAAAAATAAGACCCCCAAACCGGGATGGTACCTTTTAAAATATCAAACAGCAGCACCATGACGGCGGGCAGCTTACCACCCAAGCGCAGTACGTTAGTGGTGCCAGGGTTACCTGAACCATGAAAGCGCGGATCAGGTAGCCGAAATAACTGGCAAACCAACACGGCAGAGGAAATTGAACCAAGCAGGTAAGCAATAACCATCATTATCAGGACTAGCAAGGTCATTCCGTGGTTCCTCAGCACCCATTTTTGCGCTACTATTGCAACTGATTTATTCGGACAGCAAAATAGCGCATTTCCAGCATTTTGCCTATCTGACCAGCCTACCTGAAACGAAAAATAACGCAATGCGGATTTAACTTAATGGACATCGTTTTTATCAAGCAGTTACAAGTTGATACCGTAATTGGTGTGTACGACTGGGAAAAAACTATTAAGCAGCGTTTGCTGCTGGATATTACGTTGGCTGCAGATCAACGGGCAGCCGCAAACAGCGATGATATCCGTCTCACCCTGGACTATGCCGTTATTGCTGAGAAAGTTACCGCACTGATTACGGCACAACCTATTGAATTAATTGAAACGGTTGCCGAACGGGTTGCTCAGCTCTTATTGCAAGAGTTTGCCACCAGCAGAGTTGACATTACCGTAAGTAAACCTGGTGCTGTGGCCCAGGCGCAAACGGTAGGGGTGCAGATAATACGTTATGCGGCAGGAGCGAACAGCTAATGGCTCTGATCTATATTAGCGTAGGTTCGAACATTGATAGGGATGTTAATATTCGCGGTGGCGTTAGAGCTATGGCAGAGCATTTTGGTGCTTTGACCTTATCATCAGTGTATGAGAGTGAGGCTGTCGGTTTTACGGGTGATCCTTTTTATAATATGGTGGTCGCTGCAGAAACCGATCTCGCCATAGATGATTGTGTCGCCTTGTTAAAACACATTGAAGAACAATTTGGCCGGCTACGCGGTGCGGAAAAGTTTTGTGGCCGTACGCTGGATCTGGATTTGCTGACCTACGATCAACTGATTTGTCAGCAACCGGTTGAGCTGCCACGCGGCGAAATTACCGAGAATGCTTTTGTACTCTGGCCATTGGCCGAAATTGCTCCGGAACAAATTCATCCTGCAACCAGACAAAGCTATGCCGAACTTTGGCAAGCTTATAATAAATCCCAGAAGCTCTGGCCTATCGATTTTTCATGGAGTGACTAATCTTGAGCATTATTGAAGTGATTATCCTGGCTATTATTCAGGGTATTACCGAATTTTTACCTATCTCTTCTTCAGCGCACCTTATTTTACCTTCGGCGATATTTGGCTGGGAAGATCAGGGTATCGCCTTTGACGTGGCGGTACATGTAGGTACCTTATTAGCGGTCATGCTGTATTTTCGGCAAGATATTGGCAAGTTAATTATCGGTTGGGTTAATTCCTGTCGTGGCCAGCAAAGCACCTATGGCACCTTGGCCTGGATGGTGATTGCTGCGACTATACCGGCGGGTTTAGCCGGGTTAATTTTTGCCAACGCTATTGAAACGTTTTTACGCTCGCCCTGGGTGATTGCCGTTACTACTCTTATCTTTGGTAGTTTACTCTGGTATGCCGATGCTACCGCAAAACAACATACGGTAATGGAAAAAATGGGCTGGCGGCAGGTGTTAATTATCGGCCTAGCACAAGCCGTTTCGCTAATACCGGGTACGTCACGCTCTGGTATTACTATGACAGCCGGTTTAATGCTGGGCTTAGACAGAGCCAGTGCTGCGCGCTTCTCGTTTTTATTGTCTATCCCGATTATTGTGCTAATTGGCGGTTATCAGGCCAGCAAGCTATTAAAAGAGCCACAAGCTTATGATTTAACAGCGCTGGCTGCCGGTCTGGGGTTATCCTTTATTAGCGCATTAATTTGTATTCACTTCTTTTTAAAAATTATTAGCCGGATGGGCATGCTACCCTTTGTTATTTACCGGCTGCTGTTAGGTGCTGGCTTGCTGGTGTTTTTGACCTTCTTTTAAGTACGTACTTGGTTTCGTATTTGGGGCGTATTGGTGAAAATTAATCCTGCGTACTGGTACTCCAGTACGCCTGAGTAATAAAGCCTTTTTGCAACAGCTTGTTGCTAATACGCTCTAACTCGCTGCCATCAATCGACATTGCCGATAGGGTGGCGGCGATTTCAATTTCATCATCGCCAAAGGGCGTAATATCCAGCGAGCGGGTTGGCAACTCGGCCGCTTCCAGTACCAGTTCGACCACATCCATCGTATGTTTTTGCTGCACCTTGGGTGCTATCACATAGAGAATATGTGTCATTTCAGTCGCTTCGACATCCAGTGGCTGACGATTGATGCGGTTAACAATAGGCCGCAATAACGTATTGGCCGCCAACACAAAGACTGTGCCTAGAATTGCTTCCATAATCAGATCTGCCCCGGCACTGGCGCCAATAGCCGCTGAGCCCCACAGCGTTGCAGCAGTATTAATGCCACGGACATTGCCTTGTTCGCGCATAATCACACCAGCACCTAAAAAACCAACGCCAGACACCACATAGGCAATCACATGGGCGGCGCTGCCGGCACCGTTTAAGTTATTCGCAATATCAACAAAGATCGCAGCCCCTACTGCCACTAGGGCGTTGGTGCGCAAGCCTGCGGTACGTTGCCGGTACTGTCGCTCTAAACCTATCAGTGAACCCAGGATAAAGGCGGCGGTGAGGCTAACTAGGGTATCCAGAAATGAAATAAGTGAAAAGTTGGCGATGGCCTGCATAGTTAGCTCCTTGTAACATTAGTCTTGCAGGTTCAGCCACAGGAAACTGCCACCGTTTACGATGACAGTTTGCCATGACAGGGTGATGACATTAGGCTACCGCAGGCAGATCCAAAAGCCAGGTTGCCATACCAAAGTAAATCAACACTCCAACAGCATCCGCAATAGAGGTGATTAGCGGCGCACTGGCAGCGGCCGGATCTAACTTAAAGCGGCTTAAGATAAAGGGGAGTGACATACCGATCACGCTACCCACAATAACCACTAATTGCATGGTTAATGCTACCACTAAGGCAATTTCCGGCCCGCCACGCCAAACGCCTAGCAGCGAAACGGCCACCGCCATGGTCAGGCCAAGTAAACCGGCAACCATAAATTCGCGTCCGAGCATACTGGCCCAGTCTTTAATCATGATTTCGCCGGTTGCCAGCGCCCGTACCATTAAGGTGGCCGACTGCGAACCTGCATTACCGCCGCTGTCCACTAACAGGGGTAAAAAGAACACAAGCGCCACGTAGGCGGCAATGGTGTCCTCAAAGTAGGCAATGCCAGCACCTGAAAAAATATTGCCAAATACCAGTACTACTAACCAGAAAACGCGCTTTTGATAGAGGATTTTAACACTGGCATCTTTGATATTGCCCAGAACCTGACCTACCGCACCCGTTTTACGAAAATCCAAATCGGCCTGCTCGGAAGCAACATCCATCGCATCATCATAGGTTACAATGCCGACCAATTTATCACCGCCGTTGATCACCGGCAGTGCAATTAAATCGTACTTTGCGATCGTCTGTGAGGCTATTTCCCTGGGCGCATCTGCGCGAACAAAGATCGGATCGCGTTGCATAAATTCACTGATCAGCTGGCTGGGTTCTGCCATAATCAGCTGACGCAAAGATACCGTGCCTTTTAAGCGCCGTTCGGTATCAACAATATAAGCCTGATATATGGTTTCTTTATCTGGCGCGACTTTACGTAGTCGAGCAATACCCTCTGCGGCGGTGAGTTGTTCATCCAGTAGCGCATAGTCAGAGGTCATCACCGAGCCAACTTTATCTTCGTCATAAGCTGCCAGCCGCCGAATATCTTCGCGCTCTGCTTGGGCTAAGCCTGGCAGTACCTTGGCCTGATCTGCTTCGCTTAACAGGTTAAACAGGTCGGCCCGCTCATCCGGCGACATATACAAAAACAGCTCAGATACTGCGTTAGCATCTAGCGCATGCACCACTTCAGCTTCTACCGCTTTATCGATATAGCCAAATAACTGTGCCCGTTCAGCGGCAGGTGCCAGTGCTAAGATCTGGCACACCTGCTGGGTTTCAAAAGCCCCTAACACAGCGCCGATGTCCGCCGGGTGGAACTGTTTTAACAGCTGGCGCATTTCAATGGGATCTTTATTTAGCACAATCGTTTTTAAGAAGAAGATCAGATCGTTACCATTCATAGTCCGTGTAGTCATACTATTGCTCCTGTTACTTAAAATGCGCTGAAATAAAAGACAAAACCGGCAGTGAACAAATCTTCACGCCCTGAGTGGCTTAAACGATTGCTGTAACTGATATCCAGTTGCAAACGATCCGGGATCACCTCTGCCAGATAACCTACTTGATATAGCGGTCGGCCAGCCTGCTCACGGTACAGCTCTGCAAATACCCAGTTATTTTCCCGAACAGCAAACTGTGCTGCGACGCCGGCAGCCCAGTCGTTTGCCGCGCTATCACGCTGTAGACGGCCGAGGTTGGCATGAATTAACAGCGCATCATCTGCCAGACTTTTGGTATAGGCCAGATTGACCGACCAATCGCCATCTTGCCGGGCATTGGCTGCAAACTGGTAAGCCACTTGCGCTGTAATGCCGTAGCCATTGCTCTCAAGTGTTTTTAGTTCCGTTTTGGCTGCAAACTCGTATTGCTGTGGCTCGCCACTTTGGGTTTTAGCCAGGCCAATACCCCATTCCACACCAAAAGCCTGGCAGGCGGGCACTGCCCAAAAGGTATGGGCACCAGCTTGGCGCTCAGCCCAGCTTTCTAGCTGGCAGTGGTCGACGATAGTGGCGTCATCGGTGAGCATCGGTCTACCTGCCAAGGCGGGTAGGGTGGTTGCAGCCAGACCCAGGCTTAAAGCAAGCCGGGCCAGGACTAACGATTTGGATTTGGCTAAGGTTGCATCACGCAAAGCAACATGGTTCTTCTGTAACATGTGCCTGTTCCTCTTCGGTTAGAAGCGAAGCGGCCACCATGGGATGACAGTTAGGTCTAATTTGCGGTTCACGGCAAAATAGCAGGCAAGTTTACAGGCGCAGAGTGGCGACACATTAAAAACGTGTTTTCACAACGCGTGCAAAAAAGCGCGCCATTTTTGGCGTCAGTTTACAAATTATTTGTGCAGGGGCATGCCTGAAACAGTAAAAAGTGACAAAGAATAGTGTGCATAACAAAACACTGTTAAAAACAGCTTTGAAGCGTTAAGACATTATTGTTTGTGCTAGAGAAGGAAGGTTTTCGGTAAAGATTACAATCGCTACTCTGTCGCTGACAGAGTAGACACCAAAGGGCTGCACTATCAGACGGTTTTTACTGTAACAGGCCGCGGCCTACTTCCAGATTGTTCGCCCACAGTGGGTCCTCGCTTTGGTTAAAATTGCTGCGAAGTATAAAGCGTGCGCAGCAGCTGTCAAGCAAAAGTGTCTTTTGTCACAAAAGCTTCATTTCAGGCCTTGTTGTTGCAATGTTTCTAAACGGGCTTGCTGTAAGGCTTCTTTAATTGCTGGTCCGCTAATCCCTTGTGCCATTAATGCTTTGGCACTCAATTGCAGTGCAGCGGTGGCTAATTGTTGTAAATAGGCCGCTTGTGGGTAAGCTGCTTGGTCAAAACCTGTACGGCCGCGTAGGTCAGCGGTACAGCAGAGCAGGATATCGTTTAGTCGCTCAGGCTTACGCCACAGATCAATACCGTTAAAGAATTTTAGCACTGTATTGGCTCTGAGTTCTTGCGCCCGATGGATCAATTGATGATATTCGCAAACCAATAATGCCAGTTCGCGACAGCTATTGGGTACCCGTAAGCGCTCACACAGCTGCTGGATTAATGGTAAACCCGTATGCTCGTGGCCATGATGTGAAGGTAGCAGCTCATGCGGTGTAACACCTTTACCCAGATCATGCACTAAACTGGCAAAACGGACTTCGATTTTTTCTGACAGCTTGGCCGCCTGCTCCAGCACCAGCAAGGTGTGAACACCAGTATCAATTTCCGGATGCCATTTTTCTGGTTGTGGTACACCCCAAAGTGCTGCCAGCTCAGGCATTAGGGCGTTTAGGGCACCACATTGCTGCAATAACGCAAAATAGGCTGCCGGGCTCTGGGTGGTAAGGGCTTTAGCGGTTTCTACCCACACACGCTCAGGACTTAGGGTGTTAAGTTCACCACTGATACTGAGTTGTTGCATCAGCACCAAGGTTTCTGGGGCAACCTTAAAACCTAAATGGGCATAGCGCGCATAAAAACGGGCAACGCGCAGCACTCTAAGCGGATCTTCTACAAAGGCATCAGACACATGGCGTAACAGCCGTTGCTTGATATCCTGCACACCGCCATAGGGATCAATCAGTTTGCCATCAGCGGCTTTAGCTATAGCATTAATGGTTAAGTCACGGCGGGCTAAATCTTGTTCCAGCGTAACATCGGCTGCAGCATATAAAGTAAAGCCGGTATAGCCACTACCGCTTTTGCGCTCGGTGCGGGCCAGCGCATACTCTTCTTTGGTGTTGGGATGTAAAAAAACCGGGAAGTCTTTGCCCACTTGCTGATAGCCTTGTGCCAGCATATCTGTTGGGCTGGCGCCCACTACTACCCAGTCTTTTTCGTGAAAAGGGTAGCCTAAGAGTTCGTCACGAACGGCACCACCTACAAGATATATCTGCACATGCTTTCCTGATTGCGTATTTTTTGCCATTATACCGCTCTTGCCATAAATTGCAGTGCTGAGAAACAGGATAGCGATGTATACCGGATTTTTTGGTTTAACCAGCCCGCCATTTTCCATAGCGCCTAACCCCGACTTTATGTATTTAAGCCCGCGGCATACTGAGGCGTTAGCGCATTTACGTTACGGCTTGGGTGATGCCGGCGGTTTTGTTTTATTAACCGGGGAGGTCGGCACCGGCAAAACCACGGTGTCGCGTACCTTATTGCAAGAGTTAGATGCGCAAACCGAAGTCGCCTTTATCTTAAACCCCACCTTATCTGAGCTGGAGCTGTTGGCAGCGATTTGCGATGAACTAAAAATTCGCTATAAGAAAACCGATGCCAGCTTAAAACTGCTCAGCGATAAAATTACCCAGCGCTTACAGAAAAACCATGAAGCCGGTAAGAAAACCATTCTAATTATTGATGAAGCACAGCATTTACAGCCTGCAGTGCTGGAGCAATTGCGGCTACTAACCAATCTGGAAACTAACACCAAAAAGCTATTACAGGTGATTTTAATTGGCCAACCAGAATTGCAGCAATTGTTGCAACGTAACGATTTACGCCAATTGGCGCAGCGTATTACCGCACGCTATCATTTGTTGCCGCTAAACTATGCGGAGGTACAACAGTATGTGCGCTTTCGGTTACAGGTGGCAGGCTGTCAGCGTCCGGTATTTAGCGATAAAGCAGTGAAAAAACTGTTTGAGCTAAGCGGGGGGATTCCGCGCTTGTTAAATTTACTGGCCGATCGGGCTTTATTGGCGGCTTACAGCCAGCAGAAACCCTTGGTGGATGCGGTAGAGGTACAGCGCGCTGCAACGGAAATTTTGCCAGCCATCACGCCCGCCACCAAAGTAAGGTTACCAGCTTGGTTATGGCCGCTGCTGGTACTATCCGGTATAATGTTTGGGTACTTGCTGGCACTGCAATTGCTGCCGCTACTTCGTGGAGACTGACACCTTATGTCCATTTTAATGGATGCATTAAAACAACAGCAACCGGCTGCGCCAGCGCCATCGCAGTTTTGGCGTAATTTGGCCATAGTGCTGGCGTTAATCTTAGCGATAGGCGTTGGTTTTGCTGTGGGCTATTTATTGTTACCACAGCAGCAATCCGCAGCAGTCGCCGTAGTAACGGCTCCTGCAGTACCGGAGCCAGCATCACCCGCTGCGATAGCCAGTACCTTAGAGAAACCCCAATTACCTGCCTTAGCCGCGGTTACTGCGCCGGTCGAGCCGGTAATTACGGAATCATTACCGCCAGAGCAAGCAGTGGTAACAGTAACCACCAATACGGCTAAAGCTGAGCCAGAACCGGATCCGGAGATTTCTGCTGAACTGCGCGAGCGGTTTGCCAGTGCCCTGGCACAAACTGCAGATAATAGCGTGCGACCAGCGAATACACTCACTACGCATAATGCGCCTGCGCAAGATATCGGTATGTTAGATCTCACCTTGCAGCGGCAGTTACCTAAGCTTAGATTTGAAGCCCATGTGTATGCTACTCAACCGGCCCAGCGTTGGGTAAAGGTAAATGGCAAATCATTACAAGAAGGGCAGTGGATTACCGCAGATGTACGGTTACGGGAAATTACCCCACAATACGTGCTGTTGGAATTTGGCCAGCAGTTATTCAGTATGCGGGCGTTAAGTGAGTGGTAACTTACAAATAATTTCGTACTTCTAAACCATACTTTTTCAGGTCAATACAGGCCTCAATTTGTTCTTCCGGTTGGCGTGCCAAATCGATAATTCTTGGCGGGATATGGTGATGGTGAGTACTGTGATAGAACACTTTCACCTTCGGTAACGTAGGCTTTTTAGCATTATTTTCCAGCACCAGCGCCAGCCGACCTGTGCTAAGTCGCACTACTGTACCCGGCGGGTAAATACCTACACACTTAATAAATAGCTGTAATAAGTCATTATCTAACTGCGCGGGTGCCTTAGCTAATAATTGTCTAACCACGATAAGCGGATTGACATAGCCATGCTGCGGCGCACTAAGTTGCTCATAGAGGTTCACGATAGTGAGCATTCTACTGCCATTATCTATTTGCTGCTGTTGGATGGGTGGGGAACCGCTGCCATCTAAATAGGCACAGTGTTGGCTGATCCACAGTGAAATATCTCCTGCCAATGCACTACTTTGCTGTAACACCGCTAAACTGGTGCTGATTGCAGCTTCATCAGGCCCGGCAAGTAAGGCCGGGCTTTGTGCTTTGCCGACATCATGTAATAACGAGGCAGTAATCAAAGATTGTACTTTGTGTTTAGGATAATTTAAAAACCGGGCAAAAGCGGCCATATAAACCGCACAATTGATACTATGCTGCAGTAGCTGGTCACTTTGGCTGGCGATCCGGGTTAAACAAAGTAAAACATCAGGGTTACGGCTAACAGAGTCAGATAAACCGGCGCTGACTTCATGCACCAAACTGAGATCTATCGGCTCAGCATTTGCTGCGGCCTCCAAAACTTGCTGTTGTATTTTTTTACTTTGTTCTAAGCAACGCTCGGCTTTGGGCTGTTCATCGGCAAAAACTGCGCGAAAAGCAGCTGGTTCTTGCTCGGTGCTGGAAGGTTTAACAGGGAGGCTATCGGTAACTAATCGTTTCGCGGGGTCTATGGCAACGCTGCGAACGCCTTTGTCTTTTAAAGCTCGGATAGCTTGTCGGCTTCTAACCCAGCCAGCGTGCTTAATTTCCAGCTCGCCGGTTTGTTCCAGCACTTGCACGACATAACTGCCGGGTTGTAGCTGATCAATAGAAACTTTCTGGTACGGCATAGTGATATATACATCCTGTAGCAATATGCAACTGAGCTAAATAGTAAGAAGGTTACTCTAGCAATATAGCAAAAAGCCCACGCAGTGGTGGGCTTTTTTACGCTAATGTAACATAAATTTATGTTTACTGGCCGCTGTTAGCCACGGAACAGCCTAACCAACATTATCGGCCATCGTCATCAGCGAGGCATTACCCCCAGCCGCAGTGGTATTGATAGTGATGGTTTTTTCTGTTACCAGGCGATGCAACATGCGTTCATCTGCCGGCGCCGTGATCAATGGCAATATAGCACCTTCGCGTGCGGCAATTAGTTCAGCTGCCAGTGGTTTTAAAGCGCTACTCACTTCAATAATGGCGCCAGCTAACTCCGTGTGAGCTAGAAGTGTGGTTAAACAATCTAGGCGCACCACGGCCAATAAGTGCTGTGGCATACCGGCTGCAATGAGTGCTTTGATACAGGCTTCGGCTTCGGCTAAATCGGCCTCTTCTACTGCAGTAATCACTGCATTACCAGCAGCAAGCGCGGTAATAATGCTGAGTAGCCAATGGCTAAAGCTGCTGCTGTCATCCCGTAACAAAGCCAAAATGCCGCGCGGATCCAGCGTTAAAGTATTACTCTCACCGGTTGGGCCAGGCAAATTGATTGGGTGCTGTAGCTCCAGCTCTACCCGCTGTAATTTGCTGCGCGCTACACTTAGCACTTGCTCTAAATCGGGTTCCTGCCGACTAACCACCTTGTTTGCTGCCAACGAGGCTAAGAACTGCCGCAGTACCGAGGTGCGCTGGTTAATAGGTGCTAAAGCCCATTTGTGCTGCGCAATAGCCGCTGCAGGCATAGCATAAACGACAGCCCGGCTAGTAGTCTCTGCCAGCAAACGGGCTTTTTTCGCTTCATCCAGCGCCGGACAAGCCACGCTGCTATTATCTTTGACTAAACGTTGCAAATACAGCGGGCCACCCGCTTTAGGGCCCGTGCCAGATAGACCACGACCACCAAAGGGTTGTACACCGACCACCGCACCAATCATATTGCGGTTAACGTAAATATTGCCGGCTTTAATTTCGCGGGTAATTTTGCGGGTTAGCTGTTCAATACGGCTATGCACACCCATGGTCAGGCCGTAGCCAGTGGCATTAATTTGTGCAATCACCTTATCAATTTCATCAGCTTTAAAGCGGATAATATGTACTACCGGACCGAACACTTCACGCTCTAATACGGTTAAATCACTAATCTCGTACAGATGCGGAGCAAAGAAGAAATGCTCACCATCATTGGGGACCTTACAGGCGTAGTGCAGTGTCGCTTTATCTTGTAAATACTGCACATGGTTAGTTAAACGCTCATGGGCTTTGCTATCAATCACCGGGCCGAGATCGGTGCTTAACCAAGCCGGATCACCAACATGCAGCTCGGCCATAGCGCCTTTAATCATGGTAATAATTTTATCAGCGACATCATCCTGTAAAAATAATACCCGTAGTGCGGAGCAGCGTTGGCCTGCACTTTGGAAACCTGACGATATCACATCATCTACTACCTGCTCAGGCAAAGCGGTAGAGTCCACAATCATACAGTTTTGGCCACCGGTTTCGGCAATCAAAGGTACCGGCTCGCCGCCACGTTCGGCCAGTTTACGCGCAATCCAGCATCCGGTTTCGGTTGAGCCGGTAAACATAACGCCTTGAATGCGTAAATCAGGCACTATGTGCTCACCAACCTGACGGCCAGGTGCAATTACCAGTTGCACCACATGCTCCGGCATACCGCACTGTTGCAAAAGTTCTACTGTGCGCACGGCAACCAAGCTGGTTTGCTCGGCAGGCTTGGCAAGTACGGTATTACCGGCGACAATGGCTGCGGCTACCTGACCAATAAAGATCGCCAGTGGGAAGTTCCATGGGCTGATACAGAGGAATACACCACGGGCTTGCTGCGGTTTAGCAAACATCAGCTCGGCTTGATGTGCATAGTAACGGCAAAAATCGATCGCTTCACGTACTTCAGCCACGGCGTCGGCCAGCACTTTACCGGCCTCTTTTACACACAAAGTCAGCAATTCATCGCGGTGCTGTTCCATGGCATCGGCTAAGCGACGCAGTAGCTCAGCCCGTTCAGTTACCGCGGTTTGTGACCAACTGCTAAACGCTTGTTCGGCATTGCTAAGTAGCTGCTGCATCTTCTCGCCATCAGCATACTGCAAGTAACCAATCACCTCTCGCAGATTAGCCGGGTTTACCACCGGTACGCTGTCTGCCGGCGCGTTCTGCGAGCTGAGCGCTGTGGCAAATTGCGTCATATTGTGTTGCAGCGGTGTCAACTGATTAATATCGGTTAAATCTAAGCCTTGTGAGTTCAGGCGACTGCTACCATAGAGGTTAGCCGGTAACGGAATAGACTGATTACGTTTCTTTTGCCAGCTTTTTACTTGTTCTACCGGATCTTGCAGTAATGACTCTACCGGTATGCTTTCATCGATAATATTGTTTACAAATGAGCTGTTAGCGCCATTTTCCAGTAAGCGGCGCACCAAATAAGCCAGTAAGTCAGCATGTTCGCCTACCGGGGCATAGATACGGCAAGGGATCTTTTCGTTGGCCACTACTAAGTCATAGAGGGCATCGCCCATACCATGTAAGCGCTGAAATTCAAAACCGCTGAGCTCACCCGCCATCTCGATAATAGTGGCTACAGTGTAGGCATTATGGGTGGCAAATTGCGGATAAATACTGTCGCGGTAACTCAGTAATTTTTTCGCACAGGCCTGATAAGAAACGTCAGTAGCCGGTTTGCGGCTAAATACCGGGAAATCGTCTAACCCTTCCACTTGCGATAGTTTAATTTCGGTATCCCAGTACGCGCCTTTTACCAGCCGCACCATCATTTTTCGGCCGACTTTCACGGTGAGCTCACGCAGCCATTCAATGACATGGATACCGCGCTTCTGATAGGCTTGCACCGCTAAACCAAAGCCTTCCCAGCCATCCAAATCAGCATCGCTAAACACCGTACCGATAACGTCTAATGACATATCCAGCCGATCAGCTTCTTCGGCATCGACGGTAAAGCCAATGTTGTAAGATTTGGCAGCCAGCGCTAATTGTTTTAAGCGTGGCACTAATTCCTGCTGCACCCGCTCCAAATGGGTAAACTCGTAGCGTGGGTGAATGGCAGACAATTTTACGGAAATCCCAGGGCTTTTTATCGGGCCGCGACCGTTAGCGGCTTTACCAATAGCATGAATAGCCAGCATGTAGGCTTCAAAATAGCGATCGGCATCGGCCATGGTGCGGGCGCCTTCACCCAGCATATCGTAAGAGTAACTAAAGCCTTTGGCTTCCATTTCGGTGGCACGGGTCAGCGCCTTGTCGATAGTGGTGCCTAAGACAAACTGCGAACCCATAATTTGCATGGCATAACGCACAGCCTGACGGATCACGGGCTCGCCTAAGCGACCACAGGTCCGCTTTAACAAGCCAAATTGCTGTTTTTTCTCTTCATCTGAGTAGTTCACCAGTTTGCCAGTGAGCAGCAAGCCCCAGCTCGACATATTGACAAATACCGAGCTGCTATTGCCTAAATGCGCGCTCCAATCACCTTGTGACAGTTTATCGCGGATTAACCGGTCGGCCGTAGTGGTGTCGGGTACCCGTAATAACGCTTCGGCTAAACACATCAGAACCAAGCCTTCTTCAGTAGACAGCGAAAATTCGTTTAACAGTGCATCTACGCCACCTTTACCCACCTGCGCCTGACGAATATATAACACCAACTGCCGGGCTCTTTCCCAGGCGCGGCTACGGGTTTTCGCATCTACTTCTGCCAGCGGCAGCAGAAAATCCAGTACCTTATCCTCATCGGCACGGTAATGATCGCGGATAGTTTGACGAACAGGGTCGGTAGTGACCAGTGAACCATTAAACAGCATATAAGGTATCCTGAATTGAGGCTTTAGTTTGCTGCGGCATTTTAGTGAAAACCCCACAGTATAGGGTGGTTATTTTTCCGATTTAACCGTATATAATCTGGTGTTCATTACCTTTAACCCGAAAAAATACTGCCATGAACCAAAGCGTAAAAGCCAAAGCACTAGACCGTATTGACATCAGTATTCTTGATACGTTGCAAAAAGAGGGGCGTATTGCCAATGTGGATTTGGCAAAAAAGGTTAATTTAAGTGCCAGTCCCTGTATTGATCGGGTAAAACGCCTCGAAAAAGAGGGGTTTATCGAAGGTTATGGCGCCAGACTAAATAGCGGCAAACTTGGCTATGGCACGGCAGCTTTTATTCAGGTTACGTTGGATAGAACCACTAGCGATGTGTTTGATAAATTTCGCGAAGCCGTAGTAATGATCCCGCAAGTGGCCGAATGCCATATGGTGGCAGGGGGCTTTGATTACTTACTAAAACTGCGGTTGCCGAATATGGAAGCCTATCGTGGCATTCTGGCACAAATTGTAGACTTGCCTGGCGTAGCACAAACCCATACTTATGTGGTGATTGAGCAGGTTAAAAATGATCGGGGGCTGCCGTTGAAACACCATGTTGATGCCAGCACGCCCCCGCTTTAGGTGTTGGGTATAAAATTACATCCAACGCTCGCTGTTGCGGCGTTGCGGTATCAACTTGGGTAGTAGTAGACCGAATATCAGGCCGAATAGTAATATTACTCCGCCGAGTACCATCGGTTGCTGCCAAAAACTAGCTTGAGTTTGTGCTAGTTCTGCGGTTAAACGCTCGTTGCTACGGTTAAGTTGCTGTAATTCTTGCTGTGCCTGATCCCGCTCCAGTGTGACTCGGTTCAGGTCAGTTTGGAATTGGCTGCTACTTTGCTCTAATTCAGCTAAACGGGCGCTTTGCTCAGTAAAAGTAGCTTGTAACTCGCTCAGCTGGGCACTTAACCCCGGTGTGAAACTTAAATTTTCTTTTGGTATCCAACCGGTTTTATTTTCTTCGTATTGAATTTGTGCATAGCCATTTTCTTCACTAAGGCGTACTACGTTGCTACCTGCAGCCAGGGTGCCAATGATGCGGTACTGATTGCCAGGGCCAGAGTGCAGATACACTACTAAGGCATCACTAATATAGGCGGGCGTTTGTTCGGTTTGGCTCTGAGCTGGAAGCCAGTAAAACAACAAGCTGATAAAAAATAACGGGCGAACAGAGCTGCGAAATAAGCTAAACATAGGTATCCTGAGAGTTAATTTGAAAACACGCTCTAAAGCTTTACTGGCGATGATAGGGAGTTGTGTGGCAATTGACAAGCGCAAATATACCCAAGTATACCAAGCCAAAGGAAAATGAGATGAGCTTAGAGCTTGAATTAAAGTATCTGATAGGGGCAACCGATGCGGCGTTGCTGCCGGAATTATTGCAAGTCTATGCCAAGCTAGCACCAGGCAAATCGCAGCCATTACTTAATGCCTATTTTGATACGCCCGACAAATGGTTTCGACGCCACGATATGGGGCTGCGAACCCGGCAAAAAAATGGCCGCTTTGAGCAAACCATAAAGCTTGCCGGGCAGCAACATGGTGCCTTGCAGGTCCGCCCAGAATATAATGTACCTTGTACTGATGTTGTGCCTGTGTTGGCCAATTTTCCGGCAGAAATTTGGCCAACAGCAACCGTTCTTTCGCTGTTACAGCAGCAATTGACCGAATTATTTCGTACTGATTTTCTGCGGCAAAGTTGGCAGCTAGTATTGCCGCAAGCTGAAGTGGAAGTGGTATACGATAACGGCGAAGTGCGTGCTGGGGAGCGGCGCCAGGCCATTTCTGAGCTGGAAATTGAACTGTTGTCGGGCGAACCTGCAGTTTTGTTTGATCTGGCCGAGTTTTTATTGAATGCGCTTCCTATGCGCACCGGTTGGCTCAGTAAAGCCGCCAGAGGTTACCAACTGTATCAGAACAAAACAACGCCACGGCCTGCGCGGCTGGCAACAATAGTGAATTCCGCCAGCGCCTTGCTAACGCATCTACAGCGTTTGCAGCAGTTGGAAAACTGCTTTTTGCAAGAGTTGGTGCCTGAATTACTGGCGGAAGCCGAGCTGGAATTACAAGCACTAGCCAGTGTGCTGACTGACGAAGGCCAGCAATTACTGGCTAGTGATGCCAGAGCCTTAGCCCGGAAATTGTTGGAAGATGGCGGGTTGGTATTTAATAGTAAACCTTATCATATGCTGCTGTTAAAACTCTCTAAACTGCTGCTTAAATTGGATTAAGGAAAGTGTGATGACAGACGTAACGCCCGCAGCAACGACAGAGCAAACGGCCAAATCCGCGTATTGGCAGGCGAGTTACACTCAGTTGGCTGAGGGGTTAGCGGCAGCAGAGCAGCAGCAACTCCGCCGTTTACTTAAAGCAAGCAGCTTTATTGGCCGTACCTTGCAACAGCAGCCGGAACTTATTCCAATATTTTGTCAAAGTACGTTATTAACAGCGCAATTAGCGCAGGGCTTTGTTAATCCTTTACCGACTAGCATTATACCTGACGAGCTCCAAGCCTTTGCTTTACTGCGCCGTTATCGCAATGCAGGTTTAGGGCAGATTCTGGCAGCCGATATTCTGGGCTTACAAACGATTAGCCAAAGCCTTAACGCCGTATCTGCTTTGGCTGAAGTCCTTATTAACAGTGCTTACCACTGGGCGTATCAACATCAAGCCAGCATAAATGGTATGCCTTTGGATGACGTTGGTGAACCCATGCCACTGTTGATTTTGGGTATGGGTAAGTTGGGCGGTGGCGAACTGAATTTTTCTTCTGATATAGATTTAATTTTTACTTACCCAGCCAATGGCGAAACCGTGGGTGGCCGTAAAACGGTAGAACATCAACAGTTCTTTACGAAGTTAGGCCAAAAACTGATTGCAGCGTTACATCAGGTTACGGCCGATGGTTTTTGTTATCGGGTTGATATGCGGCTTAGGCCTTTTGGAGACAGTGGGCCTTTAGTGCTGAGCTTTGCGGCTTTTGAAGATTACTATCAGGAGCAAGGGCGTGAGTGGGAACGCTACGCTATGCTAAAAGCGCGGGTGCTAAATCCTGAACCACGACACACTCCAGAGTTACAGGCGTTGTTAAAACCCTTTATTTACCGGCGTTATATAGATTTTTCTGCTATTGAATCGCTGCGCCGCATGAAGCAGTTAATCGAGCAGGAAAACCGCCGTCGGAATAGACGTGACAATATCAAACTCGGTGCAGGCGGGATCCGCGAAGTCGAGTTTATTGTGCAAACGTTACAATTAATTCGGGGTGGGCGCATCCCTCAACTACAACAGCCGTCGATCTTAAAAGCCTTACCTGAGTTGTGTACACAAGAACTACTTAGCGCTGAGCAAGTGACACAATTGCAGCAAGATTATTTATGGTTACGGCAAGTAGAGCAGGCCCTACAAGGGATAGATGATAAACAAACGCAAACGTTGCCAAGCGATGAGCAGAGACAGCAGCAATTGTTAGCCAGCCTTGGCCGCGAAAATTGGTCGGTGTTACTGGCCGAAATTGAACTCGCCATGCAGCGGATCCACCAGCAATTTAAGTTAGTCATTGAACCAGAAGAACATATTGAACCACAGGAGCTTAGTTTAGGTAAGTTACTTTGGGACAGCGAACTGCCGATAGAGGAATTAGCTGAACATATTGAGTGGCTAACCGTTGAGGCCGCGCAGGAACTGCTTAACCAGCTGTTACAGTTTAAGCAAGATTGCCAGCGCCGTTCTGTCGGCCCACGTGGCCGAGAATATTTAGCGAAATTGGTGCCGCAATTATTACACTATTTGCAACAGCAACAGGCTTCTGCCACCGTCTTAATGCGGATCCTAGGGGTATTTAAGCAAATTGTAACCCGCACGGCCTATCTTGAATTACTGTTTGAAAACCCGCCTGCGTTACAGCAGTTAGTCTTACTGTGTTCACAAAGCGGCTGGTTGGCAGAGCAGTTGGCACGTTACCCGATGCTGCTGGATGAATTGATTGATCCGGCGCAACTGTATCAGGTGGCGACCATTGAAGATTACCGGGATCGTTTACGTTTATATTTATTACGGGTGCCGGAAGATGATTTAGAACTGCTGATGGAAACTTTGCGGCAGTTTAAACAAGCGCAGCAATTACGCATTGCCGCGGCCGATATTAGCGGCGTGTTACCGTTAATGAAAGTCAGTGATCATTTAACCTGGCTGGCCGAGGTAATTGTAGAACAATTAGTAAATCTGGCCTGGCAGCAAATGACCGCCCGCTACGGTTTACCGGCAGGGGCTACTGAGCAGGATAAGGGCTTTGCGGTTATTGGTTATGGCAAGCTTGGCGGATTAGAACTTGGCTATGGTTCAGATTTAGACTTGGTATTTGTGCACCAGTGTCAAAGTCAGGCCGCGACCAATGGCGAGCGTAGTATCGACTCGTTGCAATTTTATTTAAAGTTGGTACAGCGGATTTTGCACTTAAGCACGACTAAAACCAATAGCGGAGTATTGTACGAGATTGATACCCGTTTAAGACCATCTGGTAATTCCGGGTTACTGGCTATTCATATCGAAACATATCAGCAGTACCTGGCCCAAGACGCCTGGACCTGGGAGCATCAGGCGTTGGTTCGCGCTCGCATGATTGTAGGCTCAGTCGCTTTGTTTGAGCAATTCACTGCTATTCGGCAACAAATATTAACTTTGCCACGTGACGCGCAAACGTTAAAAGCAGATGTAAAACAAATGCGCGAAAAACTGCGTCAACACCACGGTGTAACGACTGATGATGTAAAGCATAGTGTTGGTGGTATTGTCGATTTAGAGTTTCTTAGTCAGTATCTGGTGCTGGCTTATGGCCATCAGCACCCAGAATTATATCGTTTTACTGATAATATCCGTATTTTAGAGGCCGCTACACATTGCGGTTTGGTGAGTGCTACGCAGGCCAGTAGTCTGGTTGAAGCTTATCAGGTATTACGTGGGGTGGGGCATCGCCAAACGTTAGCACCGGCAACGGTTACTACTGACGAACGTTTAAAGCACTTGCAGGAGCAAGTGCAGCAGACCTGGCAGTATTGGTTTGATGCTTAAAGATAGGCCGCTATGTGCCATATTACCGACTAGTCTGTGCAGTTGGACCTGTTGCAAAACAATGCTGCTGTAGGAAGGGATCGTCAAGATCGGTTAGCACCAGTGCTCGTGATTTCGGGCAGAAATAGCCCTGTACTGGCTTGCTAAAGTCAGGGCTTATAGTTACAGCCATCTCATTTATTGTATCAAACAGGCTGCTATTAGTTTCGAAAAACTGCTTAATAACATAGTCGCGGGGTAAGGTCCAAAACAGCACCATTTGCTCTTGTTGCGCGTATGCTTGCAAAGCATCTCTTAAGGTCCCGCCAGCGTGAAAACGGCGACGCATAACCTCACCACGCCAGCTTGTGGTTAAGGGCGTTACTTGTTGTTCCCGGCGGCGCAGCATTAAAATGAGCTCATCGCTGCTGTCTTGCAATCTTAGAATGTAATCACTCTGGCTGCCACCTTGCTGCATATTACTGCGGAAATTAGCATAAAAGCGGCTGAAACCATCCGCTGCAGTATTGGGTTTATCTGGGTTAATCAGCAAATCAGGTTTGAGCACCAGTAAATAAAGTGCGGCTAAAGCGATCACAAACAGCAGTAACTTAATAAAAATTTTCATAGCCGTGCCCTGCTTAGCTATTGATAAAGTGATGGCGCATCTGGATCCGGTCGGCTTTTAAAGCGGCGGTGTAACCACATATATTGTTCCGGATGCTTTAGTATAGCCTGCTCAACCCATTGGTTAACCCGGGTTACATCTGCTTTGTTATCGCCGCTGGGAAATCCTTGCAGTGGTGGTAATACTTCAATCTGATATCCCTTAAAATCAGGTAATCTGCTGGTAATTACTGGGATCACTTTACAGTTGGCGGCATTAGCAAACATTAAGGTGCCTGTTGTAGTGGCCGTTTCCGCTACGGCAAAAAAGGGCACAAATTCAGCCCGGTTGCGGCCGTAATCCTGATCCGGTAAATAAAAACACACTTCCTGCTCGTTCAGCGCGTGAATTAAACCCTTAACATCGCGCTTGCCAATCATATACTTATTACTTTTGCTGCGGCCGTGATACTGCAGATAATCGAGTAAAGCATTATTGTTTGGGCGATAAAACCCCACACTAGGATGGGTTAAACCAAATACCCTGCCAGCCGCTTCCAGATGCAGAAAATGGGCAGCCAGTAATAAAACCCCTTTACCCTCTGCTACGGCTTGTTGTAGATATTCGTGTCCTTTAAAATGAGCCAATTGACGAACGCGCCAATCAGGCCACCACCAGGCAATAACGGTTTCAAACATTGCTTTACCGCTTTCTTCGGCATTTTGCCATAACAAGGTTTCGCGTGCCGCTTCACTCTGTTCAGGAAAGCACAATTGCAAATTACGACGTGCTACTTTCTGGCGCGATTTCATGACTTTAAATAGAAGGCGGCCTAATTTGCTACCTAGCCACATTAATACCCGATAGGGCAGCCAACTAATCAGATACATTAATGTCACGCCTAGCCATAACAGCCAGTATTGCGGTAATAAAAAACGCCAGGTAAAACGGGGAGCATTAACCACTATACAGATCCAGTGAAATTATCTTGCCGGTATTGTAACGAAAAAAAACGTGGAGAAAAGGTGTAACTGGTAGGAGGTATGAAAGCATGAGGTATACCGCGATGCGGTATACCTCATAAACATTAGTTGCTTAGTGCACTATTAATGGCTAATAGGTCGTCTTCCGATAAATTACCGGCTGCTTGTCTAAGCTGCAATTGCGCCAAAATATAATCGTAACGAGCTCCAGCTAGGTTACGTTGTGCATCGAACAAGTTACGGGTACTTAACAATACATCAACAATAGTCCGGGTACCGACTTCAAACCCTGCTTCAGTGGCTTGCAGCGCACTTTGTGCCGAAATAACCGCTTGCTCTAAAGCACGAATTTGCGACATTTGCGAATTTACGTTGTTAAAAGAACTACGCGTTTGTCGTACTACAGAACGATAGCTTTGTTCTAAGGCTTGACTCACTTCAACATAATTTGCCTGGGCAACTCTGACACCGGCCTCAATGCCACCACCGCTATAAATTGGCACCGATAGATTCAGGCCAATTGAACTGCTGTCATCCCGATCGATACCTGACGATTTAGACACGCCTAAGCTGGCGGTAGCATCCAAAGTGGGTAAGTGACCGGCTTTAGCTAAATCGATATCTAATGACGACACGTCCAATGCAATACGCTGGGCTTTTAACACCAGGTTGTTTTGTTCGGCAATGCCTACCCACTCTGTTGCGGCGGCAGGTACCGGGCGTGAGGTTGAGAATTTATCAGTATTTAATTGAGCTACTTGTGCATGGTACAGGCCAGTGATTTCACGCAGTGCTTCACGGGCATATTCCAGTTCGTTTTCGCTGCTAATTTCACGGGCGACCACACTGTCAAACTGGGCTTGTGCCTCGTGTACGTCGGTAATCGCTGTTAAGCCAACCGCAAAACGCTGTTTTGTTTGCTCTAACTGGCGCTCTACTGAACGTTTTTCTGCGGCGACAAACGTTAGGTTATCGCTGGCTCTTAACACATTGAAGTACGCGGTTGTGACCCGAACAATCAGGTCCTGCACTTCTACGTCATAAATAGTCTGGGTTTGTAAGGCGACCTTTTCAGCACGAGATAAATTTTGCCAGTTTGACCAGTTAAATAAAGACTGGCGTGCCTGTAGCTCTGCCCCTACAGTATTAGTACCGCTAAAGCGCAGGTTATCACGGGTGCCCCGCGAGGCGCTGGCACCTAAACTGATGCTAGGTAATAAACTCGCTTTTGATACATCAATACGGGCACTGGCTGCGTCACGATTGGCTGCTGCACGCTGCACTATAGGATCTTTCTGGGTAGCCAGTTGATATATTGCTTGCAGGTCTTCAGCGTATAAATTAAGGCTGAATAAACTGAGGGACGACAGCACCAAAGTGCCTAATAAGGTTTTTTTCATATAAATAAATCCTGGTTGAATAAGGAAAGTGCCCAAATGATAACCTGTTAAAGTAAACTAGGTAACGATTAAACCGTAAAGTTACCCCGAAGAGTGTAACAAAATGTGAGGGCGCCGATGACGCAATTCAAGGTAGAACATTATCCTTCTTTTCAAACCACTGATGTGGAAATTTTCGACAAAACCACCGTTTTTCAGGGTTTCTTTCGGATAGAGCGCTGGCAGCTGCGGCATAAATGCTTTGCCGGAGGTTGGAGTGAGCCTATGGTGAGAGAAATTTTTGAGCGTGGTCAGGCTGTGGTAGTCTTGCCTTATAATGCGCAAACAGATGAGCTGGTGTTAGTGGAGCAATTTCGGGTAGGCGCTGTGACACATGGCCGCAGCCCTTGGTTGCTGGAAGCGATTGCCGGTATGATTGATCCTGGCCAAAGTGCTGAGGCCACGGCTATTCGCGAGGCAGAGGAAGAGGCCGGCTTAACACTTAACGAGCTTTGGCCAATGCTTAGTTATTTCTCTAGCCCCGGTGGTAGCACCGAAAAGATTAGCTTGTATTTAGGGCGGCTAACAGAGCCGGTTGTTAGCGGGCTATTTGGGTTAGAAACAGAACATGAGGATATCAAAATGCATGTGATGCCACGCCAAACAGCTATGCAGTTACTGGCCTCGCAACAGATAGATAACGCGGCCACTGTTATTGCCCTGCAATGGTTAGCACTGAATTTACCGCAGGTACAACAGCGTTGGGGAGAAGGTGTTGCGTAAAGCGGCCTATATACCAAAACTGCCAGATTTTTTGAGTTTATGCGAGCGGAATTATGCAGCGCTCTATCACCTGTTGCCGCAAACGCCAACGGTAGGGGCACATGTTTATATTCAACTGGGTGAGTATGATATTTATCGGCTAACGGTGTTAGAAGCCGCACCTTTTACTACCCGGGTTAAAATTGAATTAAGTAGCGGACAGCAACATTTTTTTCAGCCTAGCTTTGATGTACAGCTTTACCATGATGCGCGGCTAGCCGAAGTGGTACGCGCGCAGCAGCAATGGCGTTTTATTGGTGTGTATCCGTACCCCAACAGCACCATGTCACAACCGGATGAAAAGCGGCAAATTAACTTGTTGTTAAGAGATTGGCTTAATCTCTGCGCCAGCCGTGGTTATCGTGCTGAGCCTGTTGTGATATGAAGATCACACTGCCAGAGCAACCGACTTATCGGATTGTGCAAATCACCGATTGCCACCTATTGGCTGACTTTAACGCTGTTTACAATGGCTGCCAACCCGCTGCGCATTTGCAGCAAATTGTCTCAAGCTTAGCTGGTTGCCTGCCTGATGCGCTGATTTTAACCGGCGATTTAACGCAGGATCACAGCAGGGGCAGTTATCAGTTATTGGCCGACATCTTTGCCAAGATAAGTTGCCCTGTGCTGTTACTACCGGGTAATCATGACGACCTGTCTGAACTGTTATGGTTGGCGCAAACCTCAAACTTGCAACTCGCTAACAGCATAGCGCTGGCAAACTGGCAGTTATTTTTGCTAAATAGCAAAGGGCCGTCGCCAGCCGGCAGTTTTGACCGAAGCAAACAAGCCGCACTGCAGCAGCAATTTACCCAAAGCCAGCAACCCTTTTTTTGGTTGTTTATGCATCATCACCCTTTGCCATTAAACTGTTTTATCGATAAACATGGCTTAACCGAGCAAGCCGATTTCTGGGCATTATTAGGTCGGGAGTCCAGAGTAAAAGGTGTGGCGCATGGTCATGCGCATTTGGCTTATCACCAGCATTACCAGGGCGTGGAGGTAGTAGGTTGTCCGGCAAGCTCGGTGCAGTTTTTAAAAACGGCCGATTGGCAAACTGTGAACGCAGGGCCGCAGTGGTGCGAATGGCATTTTTCAGCAACCGGTGCAGTAAACTGGCGCTTTAAGGAGTTATAATGCGGGATATTCTTTACTTACATGGCTTTGCCAGTTCTAGTCGCTCAGAAAAAGCGGTACAAACGCAGCAATATTTTCAAACGTTGCCAAACGTCAGATTGCGGGTATTAGATTTACCCTATACCCCTAATGAAGCGATGGCGACACTAGAACAAGCCTTAGTTGAGCCGCCGGTTGCTATTATCGGCAGTTCTTTAGGCGGCTTTTTAGCAACAGTGTTAGCAGAGCGACTTGGCTGTCGGGCTTGTTTGATTAACCCCGCCGTGGCACCGCATAAAGTGCTGGCAGATTATCTGGGAGAATACGAACATCCGGTGTTACAACAGCGCTATCAGGTGCGTGCAGCGCATATGCAGCAGCTTGAACAGTTAATGCCAGTGACCATCCAGCAAGCAGCGCGGTATTTAGTGCTTTTGCAAACGGGTGATGAGGTGTTAGATTATCGGCATGCTGTTAGCTATTATCAAGGCGCACAGGTGCAACTGGTGCAAGGCGGCGATCATAGTTTTGTTGGATATCAGCATTATTTGCCGCAAATTGCCGAATTTTGTCTGCAAGTTTAGTTAAGATGATACTTTACACCCGGTTCAACACTTAGCTCAACAATCCAGCCCAACACTCAGCGCAATAGGAAACAAAAAATATCGTATGACAGAACAACTCTATAATGCCGAATCGATTGAGGTTCTTACCGGGTTAGAACCGGTGCAACGCCGCCCGGGCATGTATACCGATACCACCCGTCCCAACCATCTGGCGCAAGAAGTTATTGATAACAGTGTTGATGAAGCGCTGGCGGGGCATGCCGATCTGGTGAACGTTATTTTACATGATGACCAATCGATAGAAGTGATTGATAACGGCCGGGGGATGCCGGTTGATATTCACCCGGAAGAAGGCGTGTCAGGCGTTGAGCTTATTATGTGCCGCCTGCATGCGGGGGGCAAATTCTCCAATAAAAACTATCAATTCTCGGGTGGTCTACATGGTGTGGGGATCTCGGTAGTCAATGCCTTGTCCAGCCGGGTAGATGTCAGTATTCGGCGGGAGGCGCAGGTTTACGAAATGGCGTTTGAACACGGACATAAGGTGTCAGAGTTGACAGTTACCGGCACCGTGGGTAAACGGAATACCGGTACCCGGCTACGTTTTTGGCCAACGCCTTCTTATTTTGACTCGCCAAAATTTTCGGTTAGCCGTTTATTACATGTGTTAAAAGCCAAGGCTGTATTATGCCCGGGGTTAACGGTTAAATTTGACGATAAAGTCAATCAGCAGCAATACCAATGGTGCTATGAAGCGGGGATCCGGGATTACTTAGCCGAAGCAGTACAGCAATTTATTGCCTTACCCGAGCAGCCCTTTGTCGGTAAATTTACCGCCAGCACCGAGGCGGTAGAGTGGGCGCTGCTCTGGTTGCCTGAAGGTGGTGAGCTGGTTACCGAAAGCTATGTAAACCTCATTCCAACGGCACAAGGCGGAACGCATGTTAACGGTATGCGCCAAGGCTTGTTAGAAGCTATGCGTGATTTTTGTGAATTCCGTAACCTGTTGCCGCGCGGTATTAAGCTATCGGCGGAGGATATTTGGGATCGCTGTGCTTATGTGTTATCGCTGAAAATGCAAGATCCACAATTTGCTGGCCAAACCAAAGAGCGTTTATCCTCACGCCAATCTGCGGCTTTTGTTAGTGGCATCGTCAAAGACGCCTTTAGTTTATGGCTAAACGAACAAACCGATATCGCATTGGCACTGGCAGATTTCTGTATTAACAATGCGCAAAAACGGTTAAAAGCAGCAAAAAAAGTGATTCGTAAAAAGGTCACCTCTGGTCCTGCTTTACCCGGTAAGCTGGCCGATTGTTCCGCTCAGGATTTAGCCCGTACCGAACTGTTTTTGGTAGAAGGGGACTCTGCAGGCGGCTCGGCTAAGCAAGCACGAGACCGTGAGTTTCAAGCCGTGATGCCATTACGGGGTAAAATTCTAAATACCTGGGAAGTCGACTCCGGCCAAATTTTAGCCTCACAAGAAGTCCATGATATTTCGGTGGCAATAGGTATTGATCCTGATTCTGCGGATCTGTCGAGCTTACGTTATGGCAAGGTGTGTATTCTGGCCGATGCGGACTCTGACGGACTACACATCGCTACTTTGTTGTGTGCACTCTTTATGCGGCACTTCCGCCATTTAGTTGAACAGGGGCATGTCTATGTAGCAATGCCACCGCTGTATCGTATTGATATTGGTAAAGATGTTTATTATGCCCTTGATGAAGAAGAGAAAAATGGTATTCTCGATCGCATAGAAGCCGAAAAAAAGCGTGGCAAAGTGAATGTACAACGCTTTAAAGGTTTGGGCGAAATGAACCCGTTGCAACTGCGCGAAACTACCATGGATCCTAATACCCGCCGCCTAGTGCAATTAACCATAGATGATGCGGCACAAACCATGGAGCTAATGGATATGCTACTGGCAAAAAAACGTGCTACTGATCGCCGTGACTGGTTAGAGCTAAAAGGCGACAGAGCCATTATTGCCTAATGTTTTAGGCCAGAGGCGTTAAACTACAGGAGCAATGCGTGAAACAAGTGCTGATGATACTGTTGCTGCTAACAGGCGTTTATTGCCAGGCTGCGTCGCAACCTGATGAAATCCCTGAGTGGCTGGTGCAAGTGGCAGCACAAAAGCATCAGGCACCTGAGCAAATGCTCAGTGTACTTGAGGCGCATCAGACGGAGTTTGCTGACTTAACACCTGAGCTACAAGCCTATTGGCTTAATCAGCAAGCCGCTATCCTGAGTTATTTGGGCCGATTTCAAGAGCAGCAAAATGCCGCCCAACAAGGGTTAAACTTATTGGGTAATAAGGCTGGCGCATTAAAAGCAGAACTGCTGTTTGAACTGGGGTATGCCCGGGAAATGCAATTGGCGTTAACCGAGGCATTAAGCTGGTATCAACAAGGTATCACGCTGGCAACTGAGCTAGCAGATGAAAAGCTGCAAGTGCGCGGTATGATCAATATTGCTGCGGTAGACTCATTGCAAGACCGTGATCAACAAGCGCTGCAAACGCTAAAAAAAGCCTACAGTATGGCCGAGCAACTGCAAGATAAAGAGTTATTGGCAGATGTGAACGCTCAGTTGGGTTTAATGTATTCCTCTTTGGCCTTTGAGCAAGAAGCACAGGAGTTTTTAGAGCGGGCGTTAGTATTGTATGAAGAGTTGAACTGGCAGAAAAACCGTATCTCAGTATTGTATAATTTAGCCAGAAATTACAGCTATTTGCAGAATTTTGAACTGGCATTACAGAGCTTTGACCGGATGCTGCAATCTGCATTAAAAGAACAAGATGTGCTTAATCTCTATTATGCATACAGTGGCCTGGCCATAACCAGCAATGAGATGGAGCGGCCGCAGGTAGCCCTTAACTACATGCAGAAGGCTGAGGAATACCTAACGGTAATTCAATCAGATTATTATCTGGCAGGCCACCACTACGAAAAAGCCCTGATTTATCAGAGGCTACAGCAAAATGCTCAGGCCATGCAGCAACTCTTGTTAGCCGAACAGTATTTTCAAAAACTGGAAGATAAAGAGTCAGGGAATATGCTGCTGGCAATGCGCTTATTAAAAGCGGAGCTACTGGCAGAGCAAGGTCAATACGAGCGCGCTTATCAACAATTACAGGATTTTGTGCATGGTTTTCAGCAGTTTCGAGATAAAGAAAACGAGCTGGAACTGGCTAAAATGCGCATGATATTTGAAGCAGAGCGAGATCAGGCGCGGCAAAGCCTGATAGAGCAGGAAGATCAGTTAAAGGCATTGCGCCAGGCTGAAACTGCACACACTAAACAAATTCAAGGGATGTGGCTGGGCATGCTGCTAGTGCTTGGTATTCTACTGCTGGCAGGAATGCTATTAATGCGCGCCAGAAAGCGCAAAATTGCCCGCCAGTCCACTTCGCTATAACAGGAAAAGGCATGACAGAAACGTTACTCTTAGCCGATGGCACTGAACAATTGCCATTACGCCGCTTTACCGAAGAAGCCTACTTAAATTATTCCATGTACGTCATTATGGACCGCGCTTTGCCGCATATCGGCGATGGGTTAAAACCGGTGCAACGGCGTATTATTTATGCCATGTCTGAGCTGGGTTTGTCGCATCTGGCAAAATACAAAAAGTCTGCTCGTACTGTCGGTGACGTGCTGGGTAAATTTCACCCGCATGGCGACTCAGCCTGTTACGAAGCCATGGTGTTGATGGCCCAACCCTTTTCGTATCGTTATCCACTGGTCGACGGTCAGGGCAACTGGGGTGCGCCGGACGATCCAAAATCTTTCGCGGCGATGCGTTATACCGAAGCCAAATTATCGCGCTTTAGCGAAGTGCTGTTATCTGAACTAGGCTCGGGCACGACCGACTGGACGCCAAATTTTGACGGTACCTTAGAAGAACCCAAAGTCTTGCCTGCGCGTTTGCCGCATATTTTGCTAAATGGCATTACCGGTATTGCGGTAGGGATGGCAACCGATATACCACCGCACAACGTACGCGAGGTCGTCAACGCCTGTACGGCGTTGCTGGACAACCCCAATGCATCGATTGCGGATCTACAGCAATACGTAAAAGGCCCGGATTATCCTACTGATGCTGAAATTATCTCTTCAGCCGAAGAAATTGCCGCGGTATATAACACCGGCCGTGGCAGCATTAAAATGCGGGCAATTTATCAGCAAGAAGATGGCGACATTGTCATTACGGCCCTGCCGCATCAAACGTCAGGTTCAAAGGTTTTAGAGCAAATTGCAGCGCAAATGCAGGCGAAAAAACTGCCGATGGTCACCGATTTACGGGATGAGTCTGATCACGAAAATCCAACACGTATTGTGATTGTGCCGCGCTCTAACCGCATCGATGTTGAACAATTAATGCAGCATCTGTTTGCCACCACCGATCTTGAAAAAAGCTACCGGGTTAACCTAAATATCCTGGGCATGGACCACCGGCCGCGGGTACGCAATTTACTTGAGATCCTGACCGAGTGGCTTAGTTTCCGCCGTGACACGGTGCGCCGGCGTTTGCAGTATCGGCTTGACAAGGTGCTGGACCGCTTGCATGTATTAGAAGGTTTATTAATTGCCTTTTTAAACATTGACGATGTGATCCGGATTATTCGTACCTATGATGAGCCCAAGCCTGAGCTTATCGCCTTTTTTGGCATTACCGAGCGGCAGGCCGAAGCGATTCTGGAATTAAAACTACGGCATTTAGCTAAGCTGGAAGAAACCAAAATTCGCGGTGAGCAAGACGAGCTAAGTAAAGAGCGGGACAAACTGCAAGCTATTTTAGGCTCTGAGAAAAAGCTAACCAAGCTGATCCGTGATGAGCTGATGGCCGACGCGCAAAAGTATGGTGACGATCGCAGAAGCCCGATAGTACAGCGTGAAGAAGCCAAAGCCTTAAGCGAGAAAGAGCTATTACCCAGCGAAGCCGTATGCGTAGTGTTGTCGGAGAAAGGCTGGGTTCGTTGTGCTAAAGGTCATGATGTGGATGGTAATGCCTTAAGCTACAAAGCGGGCGACGCCTTTAAAGCGTTGGCAAAAGGACGCTCTAATCAACAGGCGGTATTTATAGACTCGTCTGGCCGCAGCTATGCAACCGAAGCGCATGAATTGCCGTCGGCGCGTGGGCAGGGCGAGCCGCTAAGTGGTCGCTTTACCATTGTCGCCGGTGAAACCATTGACCATGTGTTGATAGCCGACGAAAAACAAACCTTGTTGCTGGCGTGCGATGCCGGCTATGGTTTTGTGGCAGAGTTTAATGATTTACTCAGCCGCAATAAAGCCGGTAAAGCGGTATTAAGCTTGCCTGTTGCCGCTAAGGTGCTGCCACCGGTGCCGGTACCAACACCTGAGACAGATTTATTGCTCTGTATCTCCAATGAAGGCCGGATGTTGATGTTCCCGGTAGCGGAGTTGCCAAAACTAAGCAAAGGTAAAGGCAATAAACTGATGTCTATTCCGTCTGCCCGTGCGGCCAGCCGGGAAGAATATGTGTGTTTACTGGCAGTAGTACCGGTCGATGGCAATGTAACGCTGGTGGCTGGTAAACGTAAGTTAAGCCTGAAAATGGCTGACTTACAGCATTATCAAGGTGAGCGCGGCCGTCGTGGTAATAAACTACCGCGCGGACTACAGCGGATTGATGAAATTATTGTCAACGGGCAGAGTGATCAAACCAGCCCCATGGTGGAATAGGGCTATACTGCGCCCACTGTAAAATTTGCTACTTTTTGCTGAAAGAGTAACGAGGACAGCGGGCTACCGGGTATTATTTGGTCAGGTTGTAAGGGGTTGGTTGTGATTGCTGTTGTGCGTTTAATTTTGTTGGCGTTATTTCTGTTGCTAAGTACCGTGGCAGGCCTGTTGCTATGTTTATGCCGGCCCTTTCATCCGAATAACGTACCGCTCTTTAGTAAATGGTATGGCAGTGTATCGTGGATCCTGGGGATTGAGGTAGAGGTACGTCGTGATCCCGCCATTGAAATTGGCGAGCCCTATGTGTTTATTGCCAATCACCAAAACAGCCTGGATCTGTTTACCCTCAGCGGCTCGGTCTTACCGCGCACTGTGACCATTGGCAAAAAAAGCCTGAAGTATATTCCGTTTTTTGGGCAGCTGTATTGGTTAAGCGGTAACTTGCTAATAGACCGGGATGATAAAACCAAAGCCTTAAGTACCATGTTGGCTGCCGCCCAGCGCATCTCTAATCAAAAAATTTCAGTTTGGATGTTTCCAGAGGGCACCCGTAGCTATGGCCGCGGTTTGTTACCGTTTAAAATGGGCGCCTTTCATATTGCAATGGAAGCCAATGTGCCTTTAGTGCCGGTTTGCATGAGCACCACCCACCAGCAATTTAAGTTAAACCGTTGGAACAATGGCAAGGTGATTATTCAAATGTCGGCACCGGTGGTGCTAACCAAAGAGCATAACCTGCGCCAATTTGCCAAAAATATTCGCCAGCAAATGGCTGAACAAATTCGTATGCTTGATGCCGAGCTTGGTAACGACTACACTGCGCAGCAGAGACAGCCAACAGAGTAATCCTATGGAAAACTGGAAAGAATTTACCGACGAAACCATCTCCGCGTTATTAGAAGACGGTAGCGATCCGGATGCGCTTTATACCATTGAACACCATTTTTACGACAAAGACTTTAATAAACTGGAAAAACTGGCTGTAGAGCTGTTTAAACTGGGTTATGAAGTCACCGACGCCGAAGAAGTGGAGTTTGAAGATGGCGCGAATGCTTGGGTGTTTGATGCGATTTGTGAGCAAGCCCTTGAAGAAGCAGCTATTACCGCGGATGCTATTAAGCTGGAAGCGTTAGCAAAAAAACATCAGGTAGAATACGACGGTTGGGGCACCTATTTTGAAGGTGACGACGACGGCGTAGAATGGGACGATGACGCAGAAGAATAAGATTTTATAGTCTCAGATTTTTTATAAGCCCGGTGCGCTAAATCGGCGCGCTGGGCTTTGTCATAAGTTAAAACACGGCTCCACCCCTCCCTTTAACAAAGCAAGCGAAGTATCGGTTATAGCCGGTTACTCAACGTTATTTTTAGCGCGGAGCATGTCAGATTGAGTATACTAGCCGCCTTTTAGACATGGCCTGCCGTTCGCTATGAAAATCGTTGATGATGCTCCTGCTATAACACCATTTACTGCCACTGCAAACACTACCGTAGTTAATCAGAGAAGCAAGCCGGCGAAATTGGTATTACCTATCGTTGCTGCGGTTAGCTTTGTGCATTTGCTCAATGATCTGATTCAGGCGATCTTGCCTGCTATCTATCCGATGCTAAAAGTTCAGTATGCACTTAGTTTTACCCAGTTAGGTTTGATTACGCTGATTTTTCAGATCACGGCTTCATTGTTACAGCCTGCAGTAGGTTTTTATACCGACAAACATCCAAAACCGGCGCTGTTACCTTTGGGCATGGGCTTTACCCTGGTGGGGTTATTAATGTTAGCCATGGTTAACAGTTTTCCCTTGTTGTTGCTGGCGTCGGCATTGATTGGTCTGGGCTCTTCTACCTTTCATCCGGAAGCTTCCCGGGTAGCCCGGATGGCATCGGGCGGCCGCTTTGGTCTGGCGCAATCATTTTTTCAGGTCGGCGGTAATGCAGGTTCAGCTCTAGGGCCTTTGTTAGCTGCACTGATTATTATTCCACGCGGGCAGGGCAGTATTGCCTGGTTTTGCCTGTTTGCTATTGCTGGCATTATGGTGTTGCAGCGGGTGAGTCGTTGGGTGGTAAGCTCGCATGCGGCGATAAGCGCACGAAACAATGCCAATAATGACAGTGGGTTATCAAGGCTGCAAATTCGTCGGGCATTGCTGGTACTGGCGCTGTTAGTCTTGTCGAAATACGTTTATATGGCCTGCCTCAGTAATTATTACACCTTTTACCTTATCGAGAATTTTCAGGTCTCTATCGCGCATTCCCAGCTATTTTTGTTTCTATTTTTGGCTGCGGTGGCGATAGGTACGGTGATTGGCGGCCCGGTTGGTGACAAAATAGGTCGCAAGCAGGTGATCTGGGTGTCTATTTTGGGCGCTGCGCCGCTGACGTTATTGTTACCTTATGCCAATTTATATTGGACTGCCGTGCTAACGGTATTAATCGGCTTGGTGCTATCTTCCGCTTTCTCGGCCATTATTGTGTTTGCGCAGGAACTGGTGCCCAGCAAAATTGGCATGATCTCGGGTATTTTTTACGGCATGATGTTTGGTGTAAGTGGTATTGCCGCCGCCGGTTTGGGCGCGCTGGCCGATGCCACCAGCATTACCTATATGTTTAAGCTTTGTGCCTGGCTGCCGTTACTTGGCATGCTGGCGGTATTTTTACCAACAATGCGGCGGAAGCTTTAGTGCGCATTGTTGGTGGTTATACTGTCTTATGCTTAGCCACCGCCCAGACGGTTAAGCAGGCGGTCTTTTAGCTGGTCTTGCAGGTTACCCATTTTGGCGCCTAATAGCTCTTCCAGTTTGGCTTCCAGTGCTTTGCTCTCGCCTTCTTGTTGCTGTAACAAGCTTAGCCATTCTTGCTGACCGGCTAATTGCTGTTGTAAGCGGTTGTCCAGCTCGCTACGTAGTTGCGTTTGCAGAGCGGCAATTTTTTGTTTGGCTTCGCCGAGCAGGGCATCACCTAGCATCCGATCTAACGAGGAGCGAATGGTCACTTTGGGGTTAGATATTAACCCCTCGGCCAGCACATCAAATGGGATCTGGCTTTGCTGGTTAAGCAGGGTTACTAACGGGTCAAGATAGCGATTGCCGGTTTTATCGAAATTGGCATTTTTTAACAACACCTTGGCTTGTTGTTTTAGCTGATCGTCGGTGAGCTTGAGCGAGCCATTGGCGCTAAATAAACCGGCCAGCAAGGTCAGGGCATTTTGCTCACGGCCTAGTGTTAAATTTTCCAGCGCCATACCGTCCAATTGCCAGCTTAGGTTGGTAATCATCTGCTCTAAAATGGCAAAATCGCCGTTTAATTTAAAGGTATTTAGCTTAGGTAAGCCGGCAACATCCAGATTAAAGCGGGTTGCTACATTATTAATCAGTTGATGCTGGGTAGTAATATCCTGCATGGTGATGGTGCTTTCGGTACCGGCTAACAGCAAATGCAGTTTGGCCTGTTTTACCCAAAAATCCGGATACGGCTGGTTGGGATCCAAAGGCTTGGCGGGGGCCGGTTCGCCATCTTGTTGTAAGTATGGCTTGGCGAGTTGATATAGCGCCTCCAGCTTTTGAATTTCTTGTGCCCAAAGATCACCGAGCAAAATTTGAAAAATGGGCGCCAGACCTCCGTCCTGAATATTAGCCAGTTGTTGTAGCTGCTGCCAATCTTGGTCGGCGGCACTACGTACCGATTTTACCGCTTCGCTTAAACTATCACGGCTTTGCTGCAGGCTCTGTTGTAGTTCACGCAGTTTATCGCGCTCGGTACGCAGTTGTTGTTGCAGCGTATTTAACTGCTGTGTTTTGGCGGCTAAATCGGCGGCATCCGTAATACGGTTGTCGGTAAGTGCTTTAACACTGGCCTGAAATTCTTCCAGCTTCTCTGTGGTAGGTAGTTGTTGACGCAGCTCGGTAAATTTCTGTTGCTGCGTTTGGGCTAGTTGTTTCAGCTGTTCACCCTGTTGCAAAGTTTGCAAATTGGCACGCGCAAGAATGGCATCCGCAGTTGGAATTTCCACCTGCAGCAGTGATGCTAAATCCAGTGCATTATCGTTTGGTGTCGGGGCGCGATAAACCTTGCCGGGCTGTTGCCGTTTACTGCCGTAAGCCAGCTCTGTAACCTCTAGCTCTTCGACAATATAGTAGCCTTTTAAAGCTGGCCATGGATCTACGTGAGCATAGGCTTTGGCAAAGCTCAGGCTGTTAAACTCTGGTTTGGCTGGGTCTGTTAACTGCACACCGTTAATTTGTAATGATACCGGCATTAAGCGTAGCGATACGCTGTCGACGTTAACTTCTGCGCCGGTTATCTCCTCTAACTCACTAATCATCACACTCTTAATGACGGTATTGGCCAGCAACCAAGCAATAAGTAGCACGGTGAGCAAGCTAACAGGAATTAGCCATAATAGTTTTTTCATAAGAATATCCTTATCGAAATCAAAGCCGGAACGGGGTTCTATACCCAAGTGTAAAGCTAGTTTGGAGCTAGTTTAAAGCAAAAAGCCAAAATTCCGCATATTCTTTGGTAAGCGATGGTGATTTAAGTTCCCTTTTCGCCTTGTTGCGACCAATGACAGCTGTATGCGGCGAAACAGCATGTAACAAAAGCACTTAGTGATTATGCTAAAAGCCATATGTTGTATGCGGAAGATGTTATGCGAGTTATTTGTTTAACCTTAGGATTATTGCTACTAGGCTGTAAACCGGTAGCGGAGCCAGAGCGAATGCTCGCACGGGACGCTGCTTGGTTAGATGCGCGTAGCGCCCAGCAAGCCCTTGCTGCCGGTGAGCTAAACAGTGAGCAATTGGTAAAACATTATTTGGCGCAAATTGAGCAATATAACGCCCAAGGCCCTCAATTAAGGGCGATTATTGATATTAATGACGATGCACTAACACAAGCCAGAAAGCTTGATCAAGAACGCGCTGCCGGTAAGCTTAGATCCTCTCTGCACGGTTTACCGGTGGTATTAAAAGCCAATATAGCTACAGCTGACCAGCAACCTACCACAGCCGGGGCTTTAGCCCTAAAAGGCCATTTAACCGCCACTGATGCCGAACTGGTACAACAATTACGTGCCGCGGGTGCGGTGATTCTGGCGAAAACCAATTTGTCGGAATGGGCTAACTTTCGAGGCGAGCACTCGGCCAGTGGTTGGTCGGCTTTAGGTGGGCAAACACGCAATCCACATCTATTAACGCATACCCCCTGCGGTTCCAGCTCGGGATCGGCGGTGGCGGTGGCGGCCGATCTGGCACTGCTGGCGGTAGGCACCGAAACCGATGGCTCTATTATGTGCCCGGCGGCCATTAATGGCATCGTAGGCATTAAGCCTACGCGGGGGGCTGTTTCTGGCGAAGGTATTATTCCTATTGCCAGTGCTCAGGATATTGCCGGGCCGATGGCTCGGCGGGTTTATGATGCTGCTTTACTGTTGGAGGCGATGCTGACGTCTGACGGACGACAGCAAATCCCGGCATCGTTAACTGCGGCGGCACTGCAACCGGCGAATAGCGGTAAGGTATTGCTGGTACGTGCTTATGATGGGCGCGAACCGGTGTTAGCCGATATTATGGATAAAACTGCTGCTGCGCTGAGTGCTGCCGGAATCGAGGTAGTAGAAACCGCTAGCTGGTCATTGCCGGCAGAGCTGTATCAAGCTGAATTCGACGTCTTAATCTATGAATTTGCTCGCGATTTACAACAGTGGCTAACAACTTATCAGGCACCCCCGGGCGTGGATACTTTGCAAAAGATTGTCGATTTTAATTTGCAGCAGGGCGAGGCGGCGTTGGCGTTTTATGGGCAGGAATATTTAGTGCAGGCGGCAGCTGTTAACTTAGCGGGTGAAGAAGCAGCTTATTTGCAGGCGTTGGCGCAAAGCCGGGCACTGGCCGAAGCAGCCTTGAATCAGTACCTGCAGCAGGGGTATAGCGCTATTATTCTGCCTTCTTATGGCCCGGCCTGGCCTATTGATCATGTTAAAGGGGATAGCTTTAACTTTGGTACTTCTACTGCAGCTGCGGTGGCAGGGTATCCGTCCATCACCGTGCCCGGCGGCGCCAGTGGTATCTTGCCGCTAGGGCTGAGCGTGGTGGGCTTACCCTGGTCAGAACCGGAGTTGCTGCGGCTAGCCGCCTTATTAGAACAGCAACTGGCTGCTTACCGTCGGCCAGGCTTTGTAACAGCTTTACCGCAACAAGCTGAGTAAAGCTTGACTCTAGCGTTACACCAGAGTGCAAAATGCGCTCACTGCCAGCGTGTTTATGCGGCAAGGCTAGCGCCACTTGCTGCACCTGCGCGTTGTTGAAAGAACGAGCTATTGACATCAGTCAAGCGCAAGCGTATTGTAGCTTGGTTAAGACGCTTATTAATTTTGGAATAGACGAAAAGCATGTTAAGCACTCTGGTACAACGCCAAAAAATCTGGACGATGCCGCTATTACTCAGCCTGGCATTTTCCTGGTGCTTAATGCTTTGTCAAAATTTGGCGCAAGCCACTACTGTGTTGCCAGCGGATGTCACTTACGCTGCACCAGCCAAAGCCTCACCCCCTTGCCATAGTCAGGCAGCAAGTACTGAGACTGAACAAACCACAACATTGCTCACGCAGCACTGTGCTGGTTGTGATAATCAGGCTGCGGCAGCTGAGCCTCTATCGCTGGCCTTTGCTGCGGTACTGAGCAGTTGGCAGGGGCTGGCGCAACTTACGCTACCGGTTTCTGCTATTCCTGCAATAGCACTGCATACACCACCACCCCGACCCCGGGTTCCACTGTATTTAGCTAAAAATCTTCTGCTAATTTAAACCTTTACTGTTTCACTTGGGATCCGGCCAATCAGGTCGGCTTGTTGTGTTTTCAGTAAAGGTAATCAATTTCACATGCTTAATTTTTCTGTGCGTAATTTTTCTGTGTGCAAGTTTGCTGTTGCTAGGCTTCCTGCGCGCAAGCTTACTGTCTGGCAATGGCTGGCTTGTGGGCCGGTGTTATCCTTGTCGTTGGCGGTGCCTTTGTCACTGGCCATTTTCCCGCAGGCTATAGCCCAGCAAAGTACGCATCAACATGCCGATGGGCACAGTCAGGCAGCTAATAACGCGGCAACGCAGTCTAATGTGGCCGATCCATTGGCTGCCTTACAGCCTGATAGCCAAAGCTATACCTGTTCTATGCATCCGCAAATTCGCTTTACTGATCCCAATGCCCGCTGCCCTATTTGCGGTATGGCATTAATTCCCGTGCCACAGGATGAGCCACAAGCTGCAAGCACTGCTGCCACAGCACAAACTGAGCTTAGGTTAAACCCACGTGCCGCCGCGTTGTTACAAACCGAAGTAGTACCCGTACGTAAAGCGGCAGAGCAGCTTAAATTTACCTTACCCAGCACGCTAACAGCAGATCAGAGCCGGGTGCAAACCATTAGCGCTTGGACCAGTGGCCGCATTGAGCAGGCTTATGTCAATCGTACCGCCCAGCAAGTAACGGCAGGCGAACCGATGCTGGAAATTTTTAGCCCGGATCTGATCGTGATTCAGCAAGAGCTATTGCAAGCCAAGCAACTATCGGGGCGCAGTGGCAGTTTACCCGCCGGTACAACGCTAGAGAGTGCCCGCCGTCGTTTGCGCTTACTTGGGGTACCCGCCACACAAATTGAGCAGATTTTAGCGCGTGAAAAATTACAAGATACGGTAACCGTTAGCGCACCGGTAGGTGGAGTGGTTACCGAAAAATTTGTTAACCAAGGTGCTTATGTCACGGTTGGGCAGCCGCTCTTTACCGTGCTGGCGCTGGATAAGCTCTGGTTGGAATTAGAAGTATTTGAGGCACAATTACCGCTGGTAGCAGTGGGGCAAGCTTTCACGGTGGTCTTTGCGGCTTTTCCGGGTGAGCATTTTAATGGCCGGGTAGAGTTGATTGAGCCAGAGCTTAACAGGAATAGCCGTACTGCCCGCATCCGTGCCAGCTTACCGAATACAGATGGTCGCTTAAAGCCTGGTATGTTGGCGCTGGCCAGCCTCAGTAAAACCTTACCGGAAAGTCTGTTGGTGCCCGCTTCGGCGGTGCTTTTCACCGGCAAGCAATCCTTAGTGTATTTGCAGTTAGATCCGGCTAAGCCGCATTATCAGCCACGACAAGTTACCTTAGGTCAGCGGGTCGGTGATAACTATCAAGTACTGGCTGGGGTGACTGAAGGCGAATTAGTGGTGGCGAAGGGCGCGTTTCGCTTAGACAGCGAGCTACAAATCCGTGGTTTGCCCAGTATGTTGACGCCAGCACATAGCACGGCAGCAAAGGCCCCCGCAAGCACGAAACCCGCTATAGCATCACCAGCAGCTGACTTTGTGCTAAGCGCCGAGCAAGCCACGCCGCTGCTTGCGGGCTATCAACAGGCTTACCAAGGTTTAGTGCAGGATGATTTAGCGCTATGGCAGCAAGGGACTTTGGCGATGCAGCAAGCGGTGGCGGCGATTGACTGGCCAGCAAATTTTTCAGGAATTTTAAGCGCGCTGCAAGCCGGGACTAATGAGATTACACAGCTAACCGATTTAGAGGCCGCCCGAGCACTGTACTACCGGCATAATCTGGGCTTGTTGCGCTTTGCCGAGCTGGGCGTATTGGCACAAGGTTGGTATGAAGCCTATTGCCCGATGGCACGAGATGGTGCAGGCGCCAGTTGGTTGCAGCCAGACAACGAGCTACGCAATCCGTACTTTGGCGCCATGATGCTGCGTTGTGGTGATATCGTCCGCCAGTTTGGTGCGGAGGAATAAAGATGACACAGCACAGTGCGGGTTTTGGCCAGGTTATTGCCTTACTGCTGAAACAGAAATTGGTGGTAGTGCTGTTTGCCATGATTCTGGTAGTGGTCGGTATCGGCGTGGCCCCTTTTGCTTGGCAGCATGGGATACCGCTGAAACCGGTGGCGGTTGATGCGATTCCTAATTTGGGTGAAAACCAGCAAATTGTCTTTGCTGACTGGCCCGGACGCTCGCCGCAGGATGTTGAAGATCAGTTAACTTACCCCCTTAGCAGCGCCTTGATGGGCGTACCGGGCGTCAAAGATGTGCGCTCTTTATCAATGTTTGGTTTTAGTACTATTGCCCTGATTTTCGAAGAGAATATTGAGTTTTACTGGGCGCGCTCGCGCATTCTGGAAAAGCTCGCCAGCCTGCCAGCCGATACGCTACCCGCTGGCGTGCAACCCGCACTGGGCCCGGATGCCACCGGTTTAGGGCAGGTATTCTGGTATACCCTGGAAGGGCGTAAACCCAATGGTCAACCCAGTGGCGGTTGGTCGCTGGAAGAATTGCGCTCGGTGCAAGACTGGTATTTACGCAGTGGGCTATTGACCGCACAAGGTATTAGCGAAGTCGCAGCGATTGGTGGTTATCAGCGTGAATATCAGGTGGAGGTAGATGCGAATCTGCTGCGCCTTTACAACGTTACGCTGGAGCAGGTGTCGGCAGCCGTGATGGCAGCGAATCTGGATGTCAGTGCCGGTAGCCGTGAGCTAAATGGCGTTGAGTATCTGATCCGTGGTGTCGGTTTTGTTAAACAGTTAGCGGATTTAGAGCAAGCTGTAGTACGGCTCGGGCCGGACAATACACCGATCCGGGTACAAGACGTGGCCAACGTTAGCACTGGGCCAGCAGCACGCCGGGGAGCCTTAGATGTCGCAGGGGCTGAGGCTGTGGGGGCGGTAGTGACAGTGCGTGAAGGGTATAACCCACGGCAAGCCATTACTAATTTACGGGCACGGATGGCGGAGCTAAGCCCCGGCCTGCCAGCCAAAGCCGTGGTAGATTGGCAACAGGTGAGCGCCACAGACGTAGCGCAGTTTGCCTTAGCACAGCAGTTACCAGCCTATAGCGTTAGTACGCCGACTAACACTGCATCTGACGCTTGGCTTACTTGGTTAAAAACGCATCCGTCAGAAGTGTGGCCCGACTGGTTAACACTAAGTCAGCTGCAGATAGTGCCTTTTTATGACCGCTCCGGTTTAATTGATGAAACAGTTGGTACGCTGGAAACAACGCTGGGGTTGCAACTGCTATTAACTACCGTGGTGGTGCTGGCTGCGCTATGGCAGCTGCGGGCGGCGCTGGCGATCAGTCTGCTACTGCCCGTTACGGTGTTGTGCAGCTTTTTGCTGATGCGGATATTTCAGGTTGAGGCCAATATTGTCGCATTGGCAGGTATTGCTATTGCTATCGGCACTATAGTTGATCTGGGCATTATTCTTACTGAAAACTTGCTGCGTCAGCGTGCCGAGCAGCCAGCCTTACCCATTGCTAAAGCCTTGCAGCAAGCCGGGCGTGAGCTGGGGCCTGCCATGCTCACCGCTATCAGCACTACTATTATTAGTTTTTTACCGGTATTTGCTATGACCGGCGCCGAAGGTAAATTATTTGGCCCGCTGGCTTACACGAAAACCTTTGTGTTGCTTTGTGCTGTCATGTTGGCCGTTACCGTGCTGCCTGTGGTGTTGTATCTGCTATTTGCACCGGGCAGTGCGCCGCTACGTCGCGGCATAGCGACATGGCGCCAGCGCATAGCGCGGTGGTTGCCGTTGCCACTGCGCGGGCTTACTTTACCCAATAAACTTGGCAGCCGCTTACGGGCCTTGTTGCTGTTGGCGATATTGCTGACCACCTTAATGTTGCTATCGCAACTTTGGCTGCCGCTGGGGCCAGCGGCAGGCTTTTGGCATAACCTGTTATGGGTTAGTAGCTTACTGCTGCTGATTTTAGGGGGCTTCTGGCTGTTTCATTGGGCTTATTTACCGTTGTTGGCGCTGTGCTTGCGCTTTAAAGCGGTGTTTTTACTGCTGCCGTTACTGGTGGTACTAACCGGGCTGAGCATTTGGCTGGGGGCTGAGCGGGTGTTACCCGGTGTAAAAGCCGACAGTACTCTGGCACAGCGCTTCCCGGGGCTGGGGCGTGAATTTATGCCGGCACTGGATGAAGGCGCTTTTTTGTTAATGCCGACAATGATGCCGCACGCAGCCATTAGTGAAGCGCTGGCAGTGTTGCAGCAACAGGATAAAGCGATTGCCGCTATCCCGGAAGTAAAGAGCGTAGTGGGCAAAATTGGCCGGGCAGAAAGCGCACTGGATCCGGCGCCGCTCTCCATGATTGAAACCCTGATCCAATATCATGGTGAATACAAAACCGCTGCCAATGGCAAAAGGCAGTATTTTCGCTTTGACCGGCAACAGCAGCAGTTTGTGCGAGATGCCGCAGGGGAGTTGATCCCCGATCCCAAAGGTCGGCCCTATCGGCAGTGGCGCGAACATATTCAATCACCGGATGATATCTGGCAGGAAATTGTGCAGGCCGCGCAGTTACCCGGTGTAACGTCAGCACCGAAACTACAACCAATAGAAACCCGGCTATTGATGCTGCAAACGGGTATGCGCGCGGCGATGGGTATTAAGCTGCAAGCGCCAGATCTGGCTACCTTAGATAAGCTGGCTCCCGAGTTTGAACGCTTGTTGCGGCAAGCACCGGGTGTAGAATCGCTCACCGTAAATGCCGAACGGGTAGTAGGGCAGCCTTATCTGAATATTGTGCCAAACCGGCAGGAGATTGCCCGCCATGGTTTAAGTATGCAACAGGTACAGCAGGCGATTAGCGCAGCTGTAGCGGGCATGGAAGCAGGGCGCACAGTAGAAGGGCGCGAGCGCTATCCTATTCGGGTGCGCTATCAGCGCGAACAGCGCGACAGCCTGGAGGCTCTGGCGCAGGTGTTAATTGCCACACCGGCAGGTTATCCGTTACCGCTGAGTCAAGTTGCCGAAATCCACTATGAGCGCGGGCCACAGATGATCCGTTCGGAAAACAGTTTTTTAACCGCCTATATTACTTTTGGTGCTGTTGCGGGCATTGCTGAAGTAGAAGCTGTGGCTAAAGTTGAAGCCTATCTGGCAGAGCAGATCGCCAGCAAAGCGCTAACTATGCCACAGGGCGTAAGCTATCAATTTGCGGGCAGCTATCAGCAGCAACAAAGCGCTGCCGCCACCTTAAGCTGGCTGGTGCCTTTGGCGCTGCTGCTGATTTTTATGCTGCTTTATTTGCAGTTTAAAAGAGTAAGCACGGCGTTGATGATCTTTAGCAGCATTGCCATCGCCTGGGCCGGCGGCTTTATTGCGTTGGATGCTATTGCTCAGCCGGACTTTCTTAATCACAGCTTCTTTGGCGCTAATTTGCGTGAACTGTTTAACCTGCAGGCCTTTAATCTTAGCATTGCGGTTTGGGTCGGTTTTCTCGCCTTGTTTGGCATAGCGGTAGATGATGGCATTGTTATGGCAACGTATTTACAGCAACAGTTTACCGCGGTAAAACCGCAAAACCGGGCAGAGATCCGAGAGCGGGTATGTGCCGCCGCGGCGAAAAGGATCAAACCCTGTTTAATGACTTCTGCGACGACTATTCTGGCGTTATTACCGGTGCTAAGCTCCAGCGGCCGGGGGGCAGACTTAATGATCCCAATGGCGGTACCCACCCTTGGCGGCATGCTGTTTGTGCTACTTAGTGTTTTTATGGTGCCGGTACTTTATGCGGCGCGGGAGGAATGGCGGTTTAAGTTGTCTTAAGTAAAACCGGGGCTACGGCCCCGGCTTAAGTAAATAGGTTTTTGCTTAGCTATGATAACTAATATGCTGATGGAAGCGCACGGTTAAATCATCGCGCTCTGGCTGCAGATTTAAGGCCTTAGCAAAGCGACGTAACGCCGTTTCAACCTGATTCATAAAACGGCCATAGCCCATATCGGTTTGATCGTCTGGCGTAGCAAAAATCACTAATTGCATCATTTCTACCAGTTTCTCACCTTGCAGATCGCTAATTAGCTGACCGGTCGTGGCGCTGGGATCAAAACCAATCATCTGCAGTTCTTGCCCATGACTGCTTTTATCAAATTGGCTGTTACGTACCAGAGGCAATAAGCCATTGGCCAGCACTGCCAAATGCTTTAACTGCTCTGGTTGGCAAGCGCTAACAAAGCTATCACTGACTTTCTGATATAACGGTAAATAAGGGTTGCTGCTTTGTAAATCCAGTTTAACCTGTTCTTTTACCCGCCGACTTAGCGGTAAATTCACAATAACATAGGTCAGGGCGCTATGCGCCGGTAGCTCACATTGCCGCGCTTTATAACGCGCATCGATAGAGCGCAGTTTATAGCCGTAGCTTTCTTTACTGCCTTTGGCTTTGCCAAACAGATCGTAAGTAAGGTGTTGATGGTCGCGGATCTTCACTTTTAATGCAGTAGCATTTAGTTTGGTCAGCAATTGCTGTAATACCGTCGTAACCTGCTGATGAAACTTGGCCGCGTTTGAGCGCAGTGGCTGTTCAGTTGCTAAAAACAGCAGCGATATTTTCCGGGCGCGAACGCTACCATCGTAGAAACTGTGCTGTGCTTCGTGGTAGGTCGGGTTATAAAAAAACAAAATTTGCTCGGCGGTTTGCAGCACATAGGCTTCCTGATGAAAGCGCACCACCGGCGTCTTACCATTAGCAATAACATGCACATTATGCAGTTGCGCAGCATCAGCCAGCTCAAAGAACTGCTGTGCTAATTGCTGATAAAAGTGCTCATAGGGCTTAGCCGCATCGTTGGCGGGAAAAGCCGCAAGCAGTTCGTCGGTAAGTACAAACTCAGCTAATAGATATTGGTTGTCACGGGCTTGTGCGGGTAAATAGACCTTGTGTTGCGAACTAACCGGCATAGGTGTTTCCTCTAGTGAGTAAATTATCAGCAAGTGTAGCAAAAATATGACAATTAAAGTTCACTGTTCATGACTATTTTCATTTTTGGCATGATATTTAAAGCCTCTCTGTTCTTTCTGCTGTATTCAGTCAGCTATCTTCCAGTATTTATTAGCAAAATTTGGTTAGAATAGTAATCTGATTATTTGATTATAGGAGCGGAAATGTCGGTTACCTTGCTAATTGATTATTGGCTAATAGCCATTACGGCGCTGTTTGTGGTGGTAAACCCACTTACTACCGCCTTTATCTTTGTATCGCTATTACCTAATGCCACCGCATCCCAGCGCAAACGAGCTGCTAAGCGCTCCACTTTGGTTTCGGCTGGTATTTTTCTGGTGTTTGGGCTCCTAGGTAGTTTTATTTTTAAAGTGTTTGGTATCACCCTGGAAGCGTTCAGAATTGCTGGTGGTTTAATTTTATTTGGTATTGCCATGAGCATGATGCAAAAAGGGCTGGATGATGGTGAAGAAGCAACCGGGAAAGAACCGCATCCCGATGGTAAACTGGCGAAGGATGTCTCTATTATCCCGCTGGCTATTCCTTTTATTGCCGGGCCCGGCGCTATTGCTACAGTGATGATTTTAACCAGCGAAGCGCAATCAATTTGGCATTTTGTTACGGTATTTCTGGCTATTGGTATTACGACCTTTACCTGTTATCTGGCGATGATTTACGCCCATGTACTGGTGCGTTATTTGGGAGAAACCGGCAAAGAAATTATTACCCGGCTCTTTGGTTTAATTTTATCGGTAATAGCAGTGCAGTTTGTGATTAACGGTGTACTGGATGTGTATCGTAGTCTGTAAATCTATAAAATAGGGCGCTTTGGCGCCCTATTTTATTTAACTTAAGCTTAGGCAATAACAATAAAGCCAATAAATGCGGCTATTGCAGCAATAAAGGCATAGGGAAATTGCGTTAAGGCATGGCTCATTAAATTACAGCCTGAGCCCTGGGCTGCCAACACAGTAGAGTCACTGTAAAAGCAAGCCTGACTACCAAAGGAGCTGGCAGACAATAAAGCGCCTATTACGAGTGGGATATTGGCGTCTACCGCTACGGCTAAAGGCATAACGATAGGAATAGAAACCGCGAAAATACCCCAACTGGATCCCGTCACAAACGCCAGAATAGCCATTGCCACAAACACCAGAGCCGGTAGCATCTGTGCTGTCATATAGGGTGCAAGCTTTTCAATCACATATAGAGGCAAACCTAACTGATCACAAACATCCTTAAAGGTAAAGGCCGCAATTACCGTACAAATAGCCGGTAACATGGTTTTAAAACCGTGCATCATCAATTCCATCATCTCAGTAAAGGGCATTAAACGCTGTGCCATATACATCGGGATCGTCAGGATAAAGGTGAAGATTAAGGCTGGCCAAATTTCGGCATCAAACCAGATGGTAAAACCAATTAACATCAACATTGGCAATAAGAAGTTGTAGAGTTTTCCGGTTTTTTTATCTGACGCATCAAACTCTTCTTCAAAAGCTTCTACTGCAAAGTCATCACTGGTATGGGTGTGTGCAGAGGCAATTTCGGCTGGGGCATCGCTTATAAAGCTAGATTGCTGCGCTGCCAATTCCGCTTTTTTCATGGGCCCTATCAGCGGCATAATGCCGAAAATCACCAAAGGCACCATAATTAATGCCAACCACGCATACAGCATATAAGGAATGGCAGAGATATAGGTTCTGATACCATTAGGGTCGCTTTCTGGTGCAATACCATTTGCCACCAATAGGCCACCAAAGAATATTGCCCAAGTAGAAATAGGTACCAATACGCACATAGGCGCGGCTGTAGAATCGACCACGTAGGCTAGCATTTCCCGCGAAACTTTATACTTGTCGGTAATGCGTTTCATGGTTTCACCGACGGTAAGCGCGTTGAGGTAATCATCAATAAAGATAATTAAACCCAGAAAGTATGTCATTAACAGCGACGGCTTGCGGCCACTGGCATATTGCTGTGCCATCCGGCCAAAGGCAAAAGCTCCTCCTGTGTGCACCAGCAGGGCTATTAAGGCACCAAAGCCACCACAGACCAGAATCAACCAGCCTATGGTTTCATCTTGCATAACTCTTACTGATGTTTCGCCCAGATTAAATAATGCGTCTTTGGGTGAACCTAACAACAGTAAGCCTGAGGCTGCGCCCAACACTAATGCCAAAATAGGGCGTTTTAGCCAGATAGCAAACAGTAAAACGACAATAGGTGGAATTAAACTGATTACGGAAGGGGATACAGCGGCCGCTTCGGCCGCCGCAGCAACAGGCTCGGCCAAACTCCCTAAAGTTTCATCTGCTGACATGGTTTTTATTCTCGTATAAAAGTCCGGCGAACCGGCAAAAAGTTAACTGAACCGTTGCAGCAGATCTGACAACTCAACGGTGCTAAGTCCTATCTAAGTTACTCACTATGCGACTGAAAAATAGGCATAAGAAACCAAGATAGGAGTTGCTTGATCTTTATTCAAACAAACCGGTGCATCATAGCAAAAAATCGTTTTTGTACAATTGGAATCTTTAGCCCAGCCCATAAAGAAAAGCCAGCCTGAAAGCATCAGGCTGGCTTTGTTATTTCATTAAAGAGGTTTTGCTTTACAGTGCAGCAATTTCCGCTTGCTGCACCTGCAGTTTGGCAACAGCCTGCTCCAGTTCGGCTTGCTTGGCGCGTTCTTTTTCCAGCACGGCTTCCGGTGCTTTAGCCACAAAGCCTTCGTTATTAAGCTTACCGGCAACTCTGGAGAGTTCTTGCTGGGTTTTCTCCAGTTGCTTGGCGATGCGGCTTAGCTCTGCTGCTTTGTCAATTAAGCCTGCCATCGGGATTAATAAATCCATACTACCAATAAGCTGGGTGGCGCTGGCGGGTGCTTTAGCGTCTGCTGCCAGCACTTCTAGCGTTTCGAGTTTCGCCATAACCATTAAGAAGTTACGGTTTTCAGCTAAACGGCGTGTTTCTTCGGCACTGAGGTTACGCAGTAGCACATTAAGAGGCTTACTGGGTGCGATATTCATCTCACCGCGCACGTTACGAATCGCGGTAATCACCGCTTTTAGCCATTCTAAATCGGCCAGTGCGGTTTCATCCACCAGCTCGCTCTGATACTCAGGGTAAGCCGCCAGCATAATGCTGTCGCCGCTAATACCTGCCAGCGGTTTTACTGCTTGCCAGATACTCTCGGTCATAAATGGCATGAGCGGGTGCATTAAGCGCAGTAAACTTTCCAGCACGGTGATCAGCGTATGGCGAGTGCCGCGCTGTTCTGCTTCGTTACCTTTAAACAGCACCGGCTTGGTCAGTTCCAGATACCAGTCACAGAACTGGTTCCAGGTAAACTCGTACAGCGCGGTGGCGGCTAAATCAAAGCGATAGGTATCAAAGTAGTGCCGTACTTGCTTCACCGTTTGCTGGTACTGCGCCAAAATCCATTTATCGGCCAGTGATAGCACCTTGTCGTTGCTGCCAAAGCCGCAATCTTTTTCTTCGGTATTCATCAGCACATAGCGGCTGGCGTTCCACAATTTATTACAGAAGTTACGGTAACCTTCTAAGCGTTTCATATCCCAGTTAATATCGCGGCCGGTAGAGGCAAGCGTTGCCAGGGTAAAACGCACGGCGTCGGTGCCGCTGCTGGGGATCCCTTCCGGGAATTGCTTAGTGGTGCGCTCGGCAATTTTCTTGGCTAATTGCGGCTGCATCATATTGCTGGTGCGTTTTTCCAGTAAGTCTTCTAGGCTGATACCATCAATCATATCCAGCGGATCGATCACATTGCCTTTGGACTTTGACATCTTATCGCCATTTTCATCGCGAATAAGGCCCGTTACATACACCGTTTTAAAGGGCACCTGCGGTTTGCCGTCGGCATCTTTGATAAAGTGCATCGTCATCATAATCATCCGGGCAACCCAGAAGAAAATAATGTCAAAGCCGGTGACTAAGACATCAGTTGGGTGGAAGTTCTTTAAATCTTCCGTTTTTTCTGGCCAGCCTAAGGTCGAGAAGGTCCAGAGCGCCGAGCTAAACCAGGTGTCCAATACATCGTTATCCTGGCTTAGCGTTACCGTGTCAGCCAATGCGTATTTAGCGCGTACTTCGGCTTCGTTACGACCCACATAGACGTTGCCGCTTGCGTCATACCAGGCCGGAATACGATGGCCCCACCACAGCTGGCGCGAAATACACCAATCCTGAATATCGCGCATCCAACTGTAGTACATATTTTCGTACTGTTTAGGCACAAACTGGATATCGCCGTTCTCTACCGCCTCGGTTGCCGTTTTGGCTAAAGGCGCTACCCGCACATACCATTGATCGGTTAGCATAGGTTCAATTACCACACCGCTGCGATCGCCATAAGGTAGCGTATTGTTAACATCTTCAATTTTGTCTAATAAGCCTGCCGCGTCAAAGGCGGCTACGATAGCTTTGCGCGCTTCGTAACGATCCAGCCCCTGATATGGCTGCGGAATAGCGGCTGTAATGCCACTGTTAAGCTCACCGTTGGTACAGAAGCATTCGCCTTCGTTGCGTACTGTGGCATCGGGCGTTAGCACGTTAATCATGGGTAACTGATGACGCTTACCTACTTCGTAGTCGTTAAAATCGTGTGCCGGGGTGATTTTTACGCAGCCACTGCCTTTTTCCATATCGGCATGTTCATCGGCTATGATTGGAATACGGCGATTCACCAGCGGTAACAGCACTTCTTTGCCAATTAAGGCTTGATAGCGTTCATCGGCCGGGTTAACGGCCACGGCAGTATCCCCTAGCATGGTTTCTGGTCGGGTGGTGGCAACAACCAAGTAATCTTTACCTTCGGCAGTGGTAGCGCCATCGGCTAGCGGATAGCGCAAATGCCAGAACTGACCTTTTTGATCTTTGTTTTCAACTTCCAGATCCGAAATTGCCGTGTGCAGCTTCGGATCCCAGTTCACCAGCCGCTTGCCGCGGTAAATTAAGTCGTCTTCATACAGGCGTACAAAGACTTCCTGCACGGCGTTTGATAGGCCGGCATCCATGGTAAAGCGTTCACGATCCCAGTCTACCGAGTTGCCTAAACGGCGCATTTGCTCAGTAATGGTGCCACCAGATTCGGCTTTCCACTCCCAAATTTTTTCAATAAAGGTGTCACGGCCCAACTGATGGCGACCCGGCAAACCGTCTTGCGCCAGTTTACGTTCAACCACCATCTGGGTGGCAATGCCGGCGTGATCGGTACCCACTTGCCACAGCGCATTTTTACCCTGCATCCGCTGATAGCGGGTAAGGGCATCCATAATGGTTTGCTGGAAGGCATGGCCCATATGTAGGCTGCCGGTCACATTTGGCGGTGGGATCATAATGCAGTAGTTATTGCCGGGGCGGTTATCACCGTTCGGTTTAAAATAGCCTTTGCTTTCCCAGGCCTGATACATAGCCTGTTCGATTTCACTGGGGTTGAAGGTTTTTTCCATCAGAGATACCTGTAAATTCAGCCGACATTAACGGTTTCAGGGGTGATGCCGGCTTGACGATATTGCTTATAACGTTCCCGCGCCTGCGCTTTTAACGCCGGCTCTGCCGGAACAAATTCGATAACACGGGCAAAACGCCGGCTAAAGTCCGGCATGTTGTCGGTTAAGTTAATTAGTACCTGCCGGCTTTGTCGTGGCGCTTGCCAACCAATTTCTATCGGTGCACCGCGTGCAGGGCCTTCGCCACTAAGGTTGTGTGGTACAAAGCGTTCGGGATCAAATTGCCAGAGCAACTCATCCACCCATTCGGCTTGTTGCTGGTTGGCAGTATAAACAAAAACGCGTTGATTAGCGCGGTACAAATCGGCACACAGCTGGCAGGCAAAAGCAAAATGAGCTGGCGCAGGCGACAGCTCATTGTGGGCCTCTGCTGCGGCAGAGGTGTCGTTGTTACTGTCCAGGCCGGGTGGCCCGGACAGTACATAAAAGGTGACGCTCATTAATTATCCTGATTATGGCCCGTACGATTGATCAGGAACTGGGTTAACAGTGCGACCGGCCGGCCGGTAGAGCCTTTATCTTTGCCACCACTGCGCCAGGCAGTACCGGCAATATCCAGATGCGCCCAGTTATATTTGCGGGTAAAGCGCGATAAGAAACAGGCCGCCGTAATGGTACCTGCGGCACGGCCTCCTAAGTTGCTAAAGTCGGCAAAGGGGCTTTCCAGTTGATCCTGATACTCATCCCACAATGGCAGGCGCCAGGCTCTGTCACCACTTTGCTCTGAAGCATTCAGAATTTCATGCGCCAGTGGATTATGGTTACTTAGCAAACCGGTAGCATGTTTACCCAGGGCGACAACGCAGGCACCGGTTAGGGTAGCCACATCAATCACCAGCTCAGGATCAAACCGCTCGACATAGGTCAGGGCATCGCATAACACCAAACGGCCTTCGGCGTCGGTGTTGAGTACCTCAACAGTTTGGCCCGACATGGTGGTTAAAATATCACCCGGCCGGTAGGCGTTGGCATCGGGCATATTTTCGGCTGCAGCCAGAATAGCGATAATATTGACCGGCAGCTGTAAATTGATGACTGCATGCATGGTGCCAAATACCGAGGCGGCACCGCACATATCAAATTTCATTTCATCCATGCCATCGCCCGGTTTTAAACTAATACCACCGGAATCGAAGGTTAAGCCTTTACCCACTAGCACTACCGGTGCGCTATCATCGTTGGCGCCGCGGTAGTTAATAACTGACATGGTAGGTTGATTCACTGAGCCACGGCCAACAGCCAGATAAGAATTCATGCCAAGGGCACTCATTTCTGGCACACCCAGCACTTCTACGCTGACCTTATCAGATAAACTGGCTAGCGCCTTGGCTTGCTCGGCTAAATAGGCCGGTGTGCAGATATTCGGCGGCATATTACCGACGTCTTTACATTGCTTCACGCCGGCAGAAATAGCTAAACCATGTTCTACTGCACGCTCGCCAATGGTGAGATCACGGCGGGTCGGTACATTGAAGACTATTTTACGCAGTGGGCGGCGGGTTTCGTCTTTTTTGCTTTTCAGCCTATCGAATACGTACAGGCAGTCTTGAGTAGTTTCTACCGCATGGCGCACTTTCCAGTAGGTATCGCGACCTTTTACGTGTAACTCAGACAAAAAGCATACAGCTTCCATCGAGCCCGTTTCGTTTAGCGTGCTGATGGTTTTTGCAATGATCTGGCGGTATTGACGCTCATCTAATTCGCGCTCTTTACCGCAGCCAACCAGTAAGACCCGCTCGCTTAGCACATTAGGGACATGATGCAGCAACAACATCTGGCCGGGCTTGCCTTCCAGATCGCCACGGCGTAATAAGTTGCTGATATAACCTTCACTGATTTTGTCCAGTTGCTCTGCTACTGCGGAAAGACGGCGTGGTTCATATACGCCAACAACGATACAGGCGCTGCGTTGTTTTTCCGGACTTCCGCTTTTTACGCTGAACTCCATGCTTACTCCTGATTCTAAGAGACTGTGCTACTATTGGCGCTTATAAAATAAATACGACCGGTAGCTTTAAATAGTTGGGCAATTTTACCGCGATTCATTAAAAAAGCTCGGATTTTTAGCCGCTTTACCCGATAATGATTGGTATAAATACCAAGTTTACTGAAAAATCACCAGCTTTCCAGTGAAAAGACAGGTTTTTAGGGGGCATTTTGATTATTTTTCGTTATCTGATTGGTGAAGTTTTTCGCGCTCAGTTAGCTGTCTTTGTCATATTAACTACCATTATTATCAGCCAGCGCTTTGTAAAAATACTGGCCGACGCCTCTGAAGGCGAGATACCCGGGCAACTAGTGATGAGTGTGGTAGCACTCAAGTTACCGCAGTTGGCGGTGATTATTCTGCCATTAAGTGCTTTTTTAGGTATTTTGGTTGCCTATGGTCGGATCTATGCCGACAGCGAAATGACCGTGCTGCATGCCACCGGCGTTAGCGAATGGTATGTGACGCGTTTAACCTTGTTGTTATCGATAGTGATGGCACTGCTGGCTGGCACCGTTACCCTATATTTAAGCCCTTGGGCGTCTGAGCGCGAGTATCAGCTGTTAGAACGGGCAGAATCTGATGCCGGTTTATTTTCGCTAATACCCGGCCGCTTTCAACATACTTCGAATGAAAAAGCCGTGATCTTTGTGCAGGAGGTCAGCCGCTCGGGGGCGCAGCTGTCCAAGGTATTTGTGGCGCAAAGCAGCGAGAAAGAGGGCGAGCTTGGCCACGCTATTGTCTATGCCGAAGGCGGAGCGGTAGCTGAAGATCCGCAAACCGGTTCGCAAATGCTGCAGTTGCGGCAGGGCCGACGCTATGCCGGGGATGGCCAATCGCCTGCTTACGAAGTTACTGAATTTGGTAGTTATAATATTCAAATTCGTGAGCAACAAGCAGAGCAACGTCGTCGCAAGCTAAGCAGCCTGAGTACCCCCGCCTTATTGCAGGAAACCAGTGCAGAGGCCGTTGCCGAATGGCATTGGCGTATTGCCATTCCATTATCTATTCCAATATTAACGTTAATCGCGGTGCCGCTGGCTCGGGTTAATCCGCGGCAAGGGAAATTTGGCCGCTTGCTCCCAGCGTTACTGCTATATCTGGGTTACTACGCCTTACTGATTATTGCTCGCTCTGCGTTGGAAGATGGCAAAATACCGCCGCAATTCGGTATGTGGTGGTTACATATCTCTGGCCTCATCGTTGGTTGTGCGCTAATTATGCGTAACCGGGCCGGTGCCCAGAAACTTCGAGCTTGGGTAGCGGGGCGCTAAAATGCTAAAAATTCTCGATCTATATATTGGCCGTACTATTTTAACCACTAGCGCCATGACGTTAAGTGTGTTGGTTGCCCTGTCGTCGATGTTTCGGTTTATTGATCAAATGCGCTCTATCGGCCGTGGTTACTACGATATGGTGCATGCGGCGTTGTTTACCCTGTTCAGCATTCCCGGCGATGTGGTGACCTTTTTCCCGATGGCAGCGTTAATTGGCGGTTTAATTGGCTTAGGTATGCTGGCCAGCAGCAGTGAGCTGGTAGTGATGCAGGCCGCAGGGCTATCGCGGCTCAATATTATTAGCTCGGTGATGAAGTCGGCTGTATTGATGGTACTGGTTATGATGGCGGTAGCCGAGTGGGGCGCACCGATTAGTGATCGTACTGCCCGCGAACTGCGCATTAAAGCGATTTCTGACGGCAACGTGTTTGCGGCGAGGCAGGGCGTATGGGCCAAAGATGGTGACAGCTTTGTTAATATCAAAGAAGTGGATGATTTGGGTAATCTGAAAGATATTATTATTTATCAGTTTGACCAAAACTTAGCCCTTAGCACCGTAACCAGCGCGGCTGGTGCCCAATACATAGACGACGCCTGGCGTTTGCAACAGGTAACAGAGCTCGCCTTTGGCGAAGAACAAATTATTCAGTCGCAGCAGCCAACTCAGCGCTGGCGCTCTACCTTAACCCCAGACAAACTTAGTGTGGTAAGCATTAAACCCGAGATGCTATCGTTAAAGGGGTTGAATGAGTATGTAGACTATTTAAAGCAAAATGGTCAGGAAGCCAGCCGCTATGAACTGGCGTATTGGCGTAAGGTGCTGCAGCCACTTACGGTAGCGGCGATGTTGCTGCTGGCGTTGTCGTTTATCTTTGGCCCACTGCGCAGTGTGACCATGGCGGCACGGGTGCTGTTGGGTATTTTAACCGGTTTTGGTTTTTATATGAGTAACGAAGTATTTGGTCCGCTGGCGCTGGTCTATCAGTTGCCTCCCTTGGCTGGCGCGGCGATACCCAGCGTGCTGTTTATTGGTGTTTCGATGTACTTTATGCGCAAGAAAATTTAGCTAAGTTAGCGTATGAATGAGTGTTAAGCCTGCAATTTTGCAGGCTTTTTGCTTATAACTAGGGCGTGTTGAGGTTTGCTGGTTGTTTCTTGGCTTAGCGGGCGGTTTTGTGTAGGTTTAATATCTTACTTTGTTCTTTTGTTAGCACAATCATTTGGGTGTTGGTGAGCTGATCTTGCAATGCCAGCCCCTTACCCCAGCGTAACCAAAGCCAGAAATTGCCTAGCCCACCCAGTGATAATAAGACACGACTTAGCGCTTGGTTCAGGCTTAACGGCGTACCTTCTTTCGTTACTAATAATAAACGCCAGGCGCGCATGCCCAGCGTTTGTCCGGCTTTGCACCAAAAATAGCTGTAAAAGCCTAAAATTACCGCTACGTAATAACTTAAATGCACCCAACGCCGCCAACCGCTATTTAGGTAGTCGGCCAGATCGGCATAACCCTGCAACGAGACCAGCGAACTCCAGACCAATATTTGCACGAACAGCATCGCCAAGCCGGCTGCCAACATAATAATGGCGCAAAGAATAAGCACGTCATAAATAATGGCCGATAAGCGCCGGGCAAAACCTGCGCGGGGAGCATCTTGATACATAGTTTATTTCCATCAAAATTTGTAACCAAGTTTAACATGGCCCATTCTGTGCACCAACAGCTGTTGCCGTTACCTTAATACTTGATTCTAAGCAACTAGCTGTTGTAATTTTAAGCAGTTGCGTTACAGATGCCGTAAAAGCGTCATAAAGCTCTTGCACAGTCTGCTGTGCATCGTATAATGCAGGCGTTTACCTCATAATATCCCTCAGTGCCTGGGTGGCGAAATCGGTAGACGCAGCGGATTCAAAATTCACCGCTGTTATAGAGTTTTTTAATGTAAATTCTTGTTTTAGATAGGATTAAAATTAAAGAACCTTGACAAACTAGCTGTTATAGTTTGTTATAGAACGACTTTGGCTCAGTGATGAAATTGGTAGACGTGCCGGATTCAAAATCCGGTCCTCGAAAGAGGGTGTCGGTTCGAGTCCGACCTGAGCCACCAAATAAATAGAAAACCGCCTTTATGGGCGGTTTTTTTGCTTTTAAGTCTATTTACCCAACTAATGCAATGATGTAACTTGGAAATAGCTTTTCTTACTCGTGAGTATTTTTACTTGTTCTTTATTTGGGTAATTTGAAATTTAGTAACAGTAATAGGCGTATATTTAGTAAACTCACACCATCAAATTACATAAGGGGGAATATATGGCAATATATGCTATTTGGAATAATAAAGGTGGTGTAGGGAAAAGCTATCTGACTTTTCAGTTGGCTGCGGAGTACGCTCGTCAGCACCCAACAAAAAAAGTTTTAGTTGTTGATTTATGCCCACAAGCAAACTCGTCGTCAATGCTCCTTGGAGGCATGATCGAAGGAGAAGAAAGGCTTACAGAGATTCATACAGCACAACCAACGAGACGGACAATTTCTGGCTACATTGATGATCGAATTCGTAGCCCTTATGTATCACCAAATACTGGTGCCGGTTATGTTACACAAGTTTGTACTTTGAACTCTAGGATTCCAAAAAACGTTTTTCTGGTTGCTGGCGATGAGCAGTTAGAAATGCAATCTTCTCGCGTTATGAGTGCAACATTTCCAGGTCCGAACGATGCATGGAGAGTTGTTCATTTGTGGATCCGAGATTTGATTAATGATATTCAAAATTCTTGGAACAATGCCGACAGTTGCGTTTTTATAGACTGTAACCCTAGCTTTTCGATATACACCGAGTTAGCTTTGACTGCGGCAGAAAGGTTGCTTATTCCTTTCTCAGCTGACGGATCTTCAAAACGAGCTGTAAAAGCGGTTTTGTCTCTTATTTACGGTTTGAGAAGACATCCTACAGATCCTCAATCTGAATTTTACTTAGCTTCTAACAGATATAGAATGGCATTGCCTGAAATTTATATGTATATAGGCAATCGATTGACTCAAATGAACAGTTCGTCTGCGTCTGCATTTAAAACAGTTGTTAGTGAGATCGGAGATGAGATTTGGAATGCTTGGCAGACTTCTTCAGGTGTATTTTGTTTACATCCGAGCGGAGCGCCCACTCCTACCAATAAGCGAGCTTTTAAGTCAATGTTTCAATATGAAGTAAACGACGCAAATACTGCCTCAGTGGTATCGGGAGCGCTTGGTATACCTATTGCTTCCTTAACTGCTGGTCAGAAAAATGTTGCAGGTAAGACTGTCACTGTTAACCAGACGCAGTTGGATAAGCAAGTGCCTAACGTTGTCCAATTGGTACAAAATATTGAATAAATAAGAGCTAAGATTGTATTTTGAAGGTGATTCTAACTTCATAGACTCACCTTTTTTTTGAGAAGTTATCACTGATTGTTTGGTTTTTTGGCAGGTTCAGATTGGTTTCTATTTTTCTCATTTTGGTGTACTCGTTTTCTAGATAGACTTTTAACTCAGCCTTTATCTGTAAGTTTTCGATTGCTGGACAGTTTTCAACCTCCCGTAATACTTCAGCCGCTGCTTTAATTTTCACCGGCTCTGGTGCTCGTTTTATTAGCGTATTCCACCAGTTGTTTAATGCTGCGCTTAACCTGAATACAAAATCTAAAAAAGCTTTGGCTTCTTGTTCGTCCTTTCTGGCCTGTTCTGCTTGGTAGGTTAAATAGTGCGTTTCAAGCTCGATCTCTTTCAGTTTATCAGCGGCAGCTTGCTGCTGTGCTTGTAGTAGCGCTAATTGCCGCTTTTCCTGCTGTGTTTGCTGTTCTGCTTGCTCTGCTACTGCCTTAGCTTTTTTTGCCGCTTCAATCGCTTGTTTAGCATGTTTTTTAAGTTGTTCGGTTTGCTCCTTGGCGCGGTTGTAAAAACTAAACTTGCGTTGGTGTTTTGGAAGATCGGCCTGTTTTCTGATCTCGGTTCTTATTTTCTGACGCTCGTCCGTATCGGGTAAAAATGCCAGTTTAAGATCCTGGCCTTTCAGGTGCTTGTTAGCGTGTTGGTAGAATAACTGCTGGATATACTCGCCAACTCGCTTGTTTTTATCTGCTGATAGCTGCTTATCTGTGCCGATTTCAGGCAGTTTATAAAATCGGGCATATTTATCGGCCAATAGCCTGATTTGCCTTGGCAGATCATATTTGCCGCTGGTCTGGTTATAACCATCAACAAAAATATGCACGTGGTTGCCGGTTTGATCTTCTGCCAGTTTTTCATTGGCGTGATACACGGCGAACATAATGGCAAAGTCTGGCAAATACTTCTCATAAAAACTGCTGATAATGCCCAGCATTGTCTGGCTGTCCAGTTCAACGCCGTTATGCACTGGTATGGTAAAAATGGCTTCGTGCGCCAATATGGTGCTGTTTGCTTGCAGGTTTGTTTTGTTGTTTAAGGCTATTCGCTCATTATGAGCTTTGGCATATCTCGCTACCGTGTTGAGTTTTTGCTTCACTCGTTTAATCGCCGGATCTCGCTCAGCAATGTCTCTGATCGCGTTAATCTGTGCTTCGGTTATCTCGGTCTTACTGTCGCTGATAATGCTGCTAAATGGCTCACCTAAACGCCTTAAACTGTATTTAAGGTTTTGGATATCCTGATCGGTTTTTTGCTTTTCTGTTGCAATGGCTTGAAGTTGATCAGGTGTGCCGCTTTCAATGGTATTTAAACGGTCGTTAATGCGTTTAATTTGTTTATCGGCATAACACTGGCGGATCTGTTTATCAGGGCTAAAACTGGTCAGGCGCTTGGTTTTTCCTGACATTAAATAGCACAGGTGCTGCAAATCAGGGTTGAACTGGGCTACGGTTTTTAACTCTTGTAGTGAGCATTGCAAGCTGTGCCTGATTGACTCTTGCAGTTGTGCCAATCCATTTATGCGTTTTCGATTGCTGCTGAATGGTTTTTTATAGGACGTTTTACGGTAGTTGATAAACTTAAAAAGGGCGGTTGTTTCTCTCATAGTTAGTAATTTTTTTGTTAGGCGAAAGTAAGTAATGGCTTTCGTGTAACCAAAAGAATTAGACCCGCGGTAGCGCCATTTATAGTGTCATAGAACTTTTGCGCAGCGAAAAGTGCAAGGGCGCTAAATAAATGGTTATTGAAAATCATTACTTATGATTTACATCTAACATATTGAATTAAAATGTCAAACGCCGAAAATTGTTGGTGTTGGTGTTGGTGTTGGTGTTGGTGTTGGTGTTGGTGTTGGTGTTGGTGGTTTGGTTAGGTGGATCTTATTTCTTTACTTTTTCACCGGCAAACCAAGCCCCTGTCTGGTTAAGACAAGATTATGGATTACTCGGTGCTTTTTCACCTTGGTCGATCTTGTTGCTGAACACATTCGACTGGACAAAACTTACAACCCTAGCAGCGGCTGCCTATCCTCCCTTTTGTCCGTGATCTCCTAATATTCTTTCCTTGCTGTACTGCCGCTTTTTTTTACCGTGATAGCGTTGTTGTCCCCTCTGTTCACATATTTAGCCTTTGCTGATTGAATACCCGAAACCACCCTCGCGGGTGCCGCCTAGGATCGTCCTTGTAAGCGGCCTGACCATTTACAGCCCAAGACATCTTGATTCCAAACTGTAAATGACGCTTTAAGCATGTATAAAAATACGTCATTAATTTACAGTTAACATATAAAAAACAAGTTTCAAGAGCCGATTTTGAAATATTTTTTATTCTTCGTCGTCGTTGTCGTAATCGTCATCATCCGGTTCTTCTTGGTCAGCGCCAGACATAAGGCCTTTAAGGTGCAATGCACTTTGGAACTTGTCGTTTGAAAAAATATGATTAACGTCTGTGTTGGCGATGGCGTCAGCATAATAGTCTTCAATCATTTGCACTGAGGTGCCACAATGCTGTGCAATTAAAAACAGAGTTTTACCTTCCTTGATTTTTTCGGTAATAAAGGTGTGTCGCAACTGGTAAAGAGTAACATCATCAACATTATTAGCCTGATACCAGTCTTTATAGCGGTTGCGGTCTTCTTTTAAAATATTGGTAAAGTCGGGAAATACGCCAGGCTCTCTGCTAAATACGTGTTTTGTGTCTAGTCCGCGAATATTTTTCTGTATTTTGACAAACTGAATGACCCTGTAAGCATCTTCGCAAATGATTATTACACGGGGCAGGGTTTTGCTTTTAGTGACAACCAGCGTATAAGCATCCACACCGCCGATTTTCTCCGGTGTAACGTCTGCAAATGTGATCTGTTGTAGCTCACCATAGCGCAGGCCAGTAAGGTGCAGTAGTTTAATAAACAGGCTTAGCAGGATAAAGTTAATTTTACCTGTGGCGTTTTTAGACGTTTCTGATTTAACAAGAAAACGCTGATGTAAGGCTTTAATTTGTTCTGGCGTCAGTGCTTTGCGCTTGTTCTTTTCTGCAATGCGTGGCTCTGGCAGTTCTGGTTTAACATCGATATAGCCAAGGTTAATACAGCGTTTAAATAGCAGTTTAAAGGCGCGGTTGTAGTTCCTGACCATTGTCTCGGACATCTTAATGTCATATATCTCCTCAAGATCAGTATTCATTAGCTTTCTAATATCAGTTTTGCCAAACTTTTCAACGATCTTTAAGAGGAAACGAGTATTATCTTTTAAACCCTTTACTTGGCGTTTTTCTAGCCACTTTATCGTTTCCAGAGCTGCTTTTTCGACAGTGACAAAGTTACGTGGGGCAAGATCGATCCGATTTTCACGAACCAGTTTTAACACCAGCATTTGCTCGTCCAGCATTTCTTTGGCTTTATCAAAATCAGTGGTTCTGGTGCTAACCTGCCGCCTTTTGCCAAACTGATCGTAGTAGTCCATATACCATTTGGCTGAACCGCCTTGCTTGTAAAGTCGTGCTTTTCCGGATGGGTGCTGGTAGGTCATTTGTTATAGTTTCTGTTATAGTCTCAAAAAGTTCTTATAACAGTATGTTTTTAATAGTATAAAAATACAAGCGGTCAATTCAAAATCCGCCGGGGGAAACTCCGTGTCGGTTCGAGTCCGACCCTAGGCACCATTAAACTCAATATATTCATCCATTTGCTTTGATATCCTTTCTTAATTTGGTAATGTTTTCGTTGTTCTTTTAAAGGGAATTGCAATGGAACAACGCCACCTCAAGTTCTTGTATAGCGAACAGCTAATTGAACATTTGTTTATTGGCGGATTAATTTCGTTATCATGGCTAAAAATTAGTCGTAGTATATACATTGCTATTAATATACTGATAAAAGTAAACCTCAGTGAGAATGTTCAGATTTTAGTTATTAATAATTCTAGAGGTGAGCGATTTCTTCACATCGGTGAGATTTTGACTGGCGCTATTAGTTTTATATTTCTTATATTTTTAAACTACCAAATTGAATTATCCTTTGCTAAAAAGGATGTATTCCCGTGCCTTCGTTGGTGGAAGGCTTAACCACCCACACAAATCAATAAACTCCAGCGCATCCAGCCCACGCTGAGCCTGTTCTATTTTCCCAAAGTAACTGTGCTGCTTGCCGCTGATGCTAATGAGATCACGCATGGTTATGCCTTTTGCTTCCCGCCCGATGATTGGGACTGGGAAGATGATCACTGGGACAATTGGGATGACGATGAATGCTCAAATTCCTCAGTGTGTGATCACGATGGTGATGACAATGGTGACGTGAATATTCCGGAGACTAAAGAAGTTTGTTATGCTACTGCAGATCGAGATCTTGGACTTTGTAAACGACCAGCTTTGAAAGATCACTTAGATGCAGTTAACATGATTTGTCCTTTCGCTGTGGATGTTGAATTTGGCATTCGTTATATTTTTGGTACTGTTGCAGTACGTTCTTTTGATTCTTGTGTGAATACAGCAAATGCGCTGAAGGAATTAGAGTTTAATAAATGCGATATTTTTCATGCTGATGACAGAGTACAATGTGCTAAGTTAGCAAATTAGGGAGCTGTACCTATGAAAACTGCAACCGTTGTTAAGGTACTGGTTTTCCTATCTTTATTAGTAGCAACATTAATCTATTTTATCTTTTTTTATAGTGGAAAGTTGAACAATGAGCATGTTGGTCAGTTGGTTAATACTCAATTAGCATCTTCAGGATATATACCGAAGAATTCGCGAGCTGACATTGACAGTCAGACCTTACTTACTGCGGTAGATCAAGCTACAGCAGATACGGTAGATAGCAATGTAGCCAAAGTTGATTATGATGCTGATTGGTGTATTGCAGGGGTCGACTTATCACAGGAAGATTTTGATTATTATCTGCGGGAATTAGAAAACTGGTCTCTGGCTACAGGACAAGTTATTCCGTCACTCTCTGGTAGATCCGCAGATACTAAAGCTCAGTATCTGCTGCCATATATGGAGGCTAACTATAATGATCTCCGTAGGCAGATCAAGGAAGATAATATATTTGCGATGATTTCAGCGTTATACCGTAAGGACTTTGACCTAGATAGTCAACGCCGCATAGCGCAAAGGCTTATTGTTAAAGGGCAAACTGGAGTATCACTATCGCATTTAGTCATGCTTGACTTACTCAGTGCTAAAACTGCTTTTAAGAAAAGCGGGCAATTAACAAATGACATAGAAAAAAAACTCTACAGGGCATTGTCTTACACGGCATATGGTATTGACCACTTTGATTTAGATGCAACACTTACGTATTTAGATATAGTGAGTGCTTCTGATTTCCCTGTAGAACTTAAAGAGGCCTATCTATCAGGTAAAAGTAATAAAGTCAGCGGTTATAGTGAAAAGCTACAACAACTGATTATTCAGTCACGGGAACGTGAAAATCTATTGCTCGCGGCAGAAAATGAAATACCCAAAGCGGCGAAACACAATTTTGAAAGTACGCTAGCCTATTTATATCGTGAGTATGGGAATGAGCTTCATATGCTGAAAACTGTGCTCCCTGATGCATCAGGGAGTATGTTGGATCACTCAAAATGTGTACAGCAGCATATTGAGTTTTTCAATACCACGAAGCGTTAGGTTAAATGCAAGCTATAGTTCCGCTTTTACGTTTGTTAACAACGCTGAGTTGTTAGTGCTTTAACATCTTATTCCCCACAATCGGGAATAAGATGTACTACTCAGACTTGATCTGATAGTTACAAGTTTTTCACAGTGTACTTCATGCTCACCCGTAGATTGAGCGTTTTTGTTTACTATGTATCTTGCCATAAATGGCTCCTTAAATTGGATTGTAGTCTGTCAGGAATAAAAGCCTCCTCAAAGAGGCTTCCATAAGATCAATTTGGTGTTGATCTTTAATGTTCACGAACCTTAGTACCATCTTTTTTGGTGTGTGCGGGAACATGAACTTTCTTTTTACCGCTTTGTGTTTTTGCCATGGCATAAACTCTTTGGTTGAAAGTTTCTATTAGGCTGCTACAGTCCAAATCCCGCACTTGATGTATCAACACACTACATCTAGCTATAGTTAGACAGTTAAACACAAGATAGTGTGTTATTTTTTGAAAGAGCTTACACTTTTTAAATTCACAGCGTAAAATCTAGGTAAGTAGCCGCTAACCAGCAATCGAGTGTGCTAGTTTTTTTACAAAATGATCAAGCTTTTTAAAACGAACCTTTCTTATAGATTTATTTGTTCTAATAACGAATATTAGATACAACCTTTTCGTTTATAGTTCTTCTCCCAAAGAATAAACCGCTCTTTCCAGAGCTTTGCTATGGACTCCTTGTGCTCCCACTTTTTCTCAATTTCTTTCTTATCCGGCAGTATAACGCCAGACAATTGCTGGCTGAACATGCGAGGAATGACGTGGCTATAGTGGCGTTCAATCATTTCGATACTGGTGCCACACTGCCGCGCCAGAACGTCAATAGTCACCTTTTGCGCTACCAACTCCCAAGTAATAAACGAATGCCTTAGTGAATACAGTGTTCTTTTGCCAGAGCGGGATGGGGTGACTCATCAAGACCAAGTTCTTTAAGTGCAGTATTAAAAGTGCGGCTAATTTCCTTAGTCTCAGAGCCATCAGGCAGCCTAAAAAGCAGATCTTTTGCCTGCCTATTTGGAAAACGTTCAGTCATCCGAAAAATGGTACTTTGTAAGCCCTGTTTGCACACAACTTCACGCGTACCAGTGTGCAGAGTGGTTTTGCCTTTACGGACACTAATATAGAAGTTTGCTTGATCATCATGGCGCTCAATGTGGATATCGCCCCAAGTTAGGTTATCAAGCTCAGTGCCGGGCCGCATACCTGTGTTTATGACAAACTCCGCATAATCTTGCGTCAATTCACGGATCTGCTTACTCACTTCTTTGCGGCTGTTTAACTCCATATCGTAGAGCTTTTCCAAAATCATTTCGTATTCGCTAGGAGTAAAAGCCGCTCGACGAACCATATTTGAACCACTATCGGTATTTAAGTTAGGTACTTGTGCTGCAAGCATCCATTTACCTTCAATGGCTTCTTTGAACACCATCTGCATTGCTGCGTTATGTGTCATCAGCGTAGACCTAGCAGGCTGACGTTTTAGCTTTTCTGCACGCCAGATATCAAACTCCCGCAGTTTCTCTGCATCAATAGAAGTGATGTAAGTCCGATCAAAAAAGGGAATATGGTATTTTTGCAGGCAGCCGATGTAGTCCTCATAGATAACTTTGCCTGCGCCACGTTTTATATCCATTTTCATCGTAGCAATGGCTTTCTCAGCAACGTCCCTAAAGCGTTTGCTGGTGGTAAGTGTATTAGTCTTTGCCCTGACTTCATGCTCAATTAAAATTCTATGGGCCATGGCGATAGCACGGTTTTTATCCTCTTCTTTTGTCGTTTTGCAGTACCATTTGCCATTAAGAACAAACCGCGCATACCAGCGTTTACTGTTATTCTGTAAAAAAACATATAGCTCTGAATTAATATCATGACGTTCTAATTGAGTGGTCATACCTGTATCCCTTCGCATGAAATTGACCTATGTGATACAGTTACCTGATGAGGCTGGGAATGAGTTAGATGCGGAGAAATCGCTGATATCTTGAGCTTGGTGGTCACGCGTGAATTCTGATGTTTTGGCATAGATGCAGTCCGAGAGTGTTTGCAAAGTTTTTGCAAAGTGTCTAAGTGAGCATTGTAACTCACTGTTTTATAAACTGCTATTCTACACGCGATCTATTCAAAATCCGCCGGGGGAAACTCCGTGTCGGTTCGAGTCCGACCCTAGGCACCAAAATCTATTAAACTACTTAATATAATAGAGTTATCATTTCTTATTATTCCTTTTTCTGCTTATTTTACTTTCAAACTCACCAGAAAACTCATAAAAGTACAATTTATTTCAAGAATAGTTAGCGTTGGCTATTCCCCTAGAATTTTTGGATTTTGAAATTACCGAAGGGTTATGACTTGAAATGAGCACTTAGGTTAAACACAACCTGAGTGTGTTAACAGCAAATGGCGTTAAAATTGCGATAGATGATTTTGGTACTGGTTACTCATCGTTAAGCTATATCAGGAGACTGTCAGTAGATGCGATTAAAATTGATAAGAGCTTTGTCGACGATATACACGATGAAATAGGTCAGCAGCTTATTTCAGTGGTTATCGCTATTGCTAGGGCTGTTAATTTAGATGTGGTGGCTGAAGGTATTGAAACAGAAGTACAGCGCCAACTGCTGATTAAACTCGGCTGTACCAAGGGGCAGGGCTATATTTTTGCCAAGCCCAAGTTTATTAATGGGGTACTTTTCCCAAGCTGACAGCATGTCATGTTCGCTGGCGCTGCTTTTACCCTTTTCAGACCAAACAGCGCTAATCCGGCAGCGGAATAAATTCTTGCTCGTCACCAGGCACTTTTGGAAAACGACCCGCTTGCCAGTCTTGTTTGGCTTGCTCTATCCGTTCCTTGCGGCTTGATACAAAATTCCAGTCTACATAGCGCTTACCAATACTGGCGCCACCAATTAGCGCAATACGGGTATCGGCATTGGCCATAATGCCGACATCTTCAGCGCTCTGTAACACCACCAGTTGGTGGGCACCTATTACGCTATCTTGCAACCGGATCTCACCACTAACGATATATAAGCCTCGCTCTGCAGCGTTAGGTAGTACTAATTGTTGACCGGCTTTTAAATCGGCTTCGATATATAGCGTATCAAAAAAAGATTTTACCGGTGAGCTGATACCATAAGCCGTGCCAATCAATACCCGTACCGGAACATCGGCAATTTCCAGTGCGGGAATGCTGGCAGACGGATAATGATAAAAGGCCGGTTCAATTTCTTCATCGGCTTCAGGCAGCGCTAACCACAGCTGTAAGCCGTGCAAGCTATGCGGTTTGGTATTTACCTCTGGCCGTTCGCGCTCAGAGTGCACTATGCCTTTGCCTGCCACCATCAGGTTAATATCGCCGGGTCGAATGGCCTGACAACTGCCCAGAGAATCGCGGTGTAGAATTTCGCCGGTAAACAAATAGGTGACGGTTGCCAGGTTAATATGCGGGTGTGGCCTTACATTGACGCCTTCGCCAGCCGGAAAATGGGCCAGCCCCATCTCATCAAAGAACACCCAGGGGCCAATGGTGCGGCGCTCTCGCACCGGTAGGCTGCGGCGTACCGAGAACCCGCCAAGATCTTTGGCTCTGGGTTCAATAATCAATTCAATAGCATCAGAGCCCGTGGTGATATTGCAGTCTGTGTTCGCATCGGTCGTGTTAGTACTCATCCTGAAGCGTCTCCTTTCATAAGGTCAGATTATCCAGAGTAGGCGACTGGCTGCAGAAGTACAAGCTCTAAGCTGGGAATCGAAAGCAATGGGAGCATACTGTTGCGGTAACGGCCATTGGGGTAGAGGTGCTAACACTGCGGCCAGACGAACCCTTTTGGCCGCAGTATGCGAGTGCCACAGAGTAAGCAGGTGCTTACTTCTCTGGCCCGGATTAGCGTGGATGATAAAACCGGCTAGTGGCACTCACTGTTTCACCGCTGGCGATATCAATCAGTTGCAACGTAAAGGGGGTATACACGGCTGTTGCCGTCCCCGGCAAGGCAATACTGATAATATGCTGCCGCTGCTCGGCTGAGCTTAGCGTGATGGTTTCGCTGCCAATCAGCTGTGCTGCTGCCAGCCCGCTTATTTGCAGCTGATATTGCCGGGGTTGCTGGTGTTTGTTACTAATGCTTAGAGTAAAGGTATTTTCGGTCAGGCCCTCGCTGGTAACGCGATACATGGCTTGGCGGTCGCGGCTAATACTGAGCTCAGTGCTTTGCCATTGATATGCCCAGCCAGCCATTGCTAATAGGGTTAGCAGCAAGGCGCTACCATACCCCAGATGACGCTGCCAGCGTGATTGTTTGGGTGGCTCTCCCTGATAACGGATTAACCCGCTGGGATAGTTAAAATGGCGCATTGTTTGATCGCAGGCATCAATACAAAGGCCGCAGTTAATACACTCGTATTGTAAGCCGTGCCGAATATCAATACCCACCGGGCAAACCTGTACGCAAAGCTCGCAATCTACACAGTCGCCCATACCATCAGCTTTTGGTTGCTGGCGCTTGCGCGCTCCCCGCTGTTCGCCACGCGCTGCATCATAAGTCACCAACTTCGTTGCCGGTTCAAACATAGCTGATTGAAACCGTGCGTACGGGCACATATGCAGGCACATTTTTTCTCGAATAAGCCCGGCGTTTATATAGGTGCAAGCGGTAAAGAAACTGACCCAGCCATAAACGGTTGCTGAGCTCTGCAGGCTAAAAAAATCTGCATACAGGCTACGGGCTGGCACAAAGTACGATATAAAAGCCAATGCCGTTAATAGTGATACCAGTAACCAGCTACTGTGTTTTAGCAACTTCTTGCTAATTTTTGCGCCCTGCCAGGGAGCTTTATCTAAGGCTTTGCTTTGGCTATGGCTGCCTTCAATACGCCGCTCCAACCAAACAAAGATTAAGGTCCAGATAGTTTGTGGACAGGTATAGCCACACCAAATCCGGCCATAGAGCTTGGTCAGGTAAAATAAGGCAAAGGCGGCGAGGGTAAACAACAGGGCAATAATTAGAAAATCTTGTGGGATCAGCACTTGGCCAAAAAGATAAAAGCGTTGTTGCCCGGCATCCAGCTGTATCGCTTGCATACCCTGATAGTTCAGCCAGGGCAGTAGCACAAATAACAACATTAGCACCGTGCCCAGCGTGCGCCGGATCAGTTGGAAATAGCCTTTTTGTTCGCGGATATAAATTTTACCGCTACTGTCTTTGGTGGTGAAAATAATCTGTTCAGGTGCTGGACGTTGCTGCATCGCATGGACCTTTCTGCTGGTCTGGCTCAATTTGCCGCCAGTGTAGCGATCCAATAAAAATCAATACAGATACAATAAAGTAAATTAGAATAGATACAGATTAGGCGGTCAGGAGTGAGTTATGGCGCTGGATTTTCGTTATCAGCAGCTAACCCAGCAACTACAGCGCTTACTGGCGCAAGGGCATTGGCAGGCGGGCGAGCGATTGCCGTCAATTCGGGTGTTGTGCAAGCAATATCAGTTGTCATTGGCAACGGTGCAGCATGCTTTGCATCAGTTGGAGGCACTGGGGTTGCTCGAGGCCCGGGCCCGCTCGGGTTATTATGTGCGTCAACAAAAAGTGGCCATGGCGACCGCCAGCACAATGTCGGATCTGGGGCGACCGGCACCTGTTAGCGTGCCAGAACTCTTTTTTGATATTATGAATCGCAGTGCGGCCTTTGATATTCAGCCTGAAGGGCCCGCAGTTAACTTACCGCATTTAACCTTATTGCACCGTTTGTTAAGCCGCACGCTGCGCGAGCAGGGCGCGCGCTATGCGCTGCATTACGATGAGCCACTGGGGCTTGCGGCATTGCGTGAACAACTGGTGCTGCATTATCGTCATTACGGCTTGCGGCTAAATAAAAGCGAGTTGTGCATTACGGCTGGCTGCCAGCATGCATTGTTTTTGGCATTGCAAGCGGTGTGTAAACCCGGTGATATTGTTGCGGTTGAACATCCGGCATTTTATGGCGTGCTGCAATTATTGCAGCAACTGCAACTGCAGGTACTGGAAATACCGGCAGGGCAAGATGGTATGGATATAACGGCGTTGCAGCAAGCACTTAGCAACTGGCCTATTAAAGCCTGTATGGTAACACCTGCCTATGCCACGCCAACGGGGGCTTGTATGCCACCGGCCAGACAGCAGCAGTTGTTGGCTTTGGCCAGTACTTATGATTTGGCTATTATTGAAGATGACATTTATGGCGACTTAGGGTTTTATCAACGGCCCACGCTTCTGAAAAGCTTGGATACTGAGCAGCGGGTTATCTTATGCAGCTCATTTTCTAAATCCTTGTCCAGAGATCTCCGCATTGGTTGGATAGCTGCCGGGCGCTGGCAGCAGCAAGTGGCCCGCTTAAAGTTGGTTAGCCAACTGGCAGGCAGCCAAAGTGTGCAACAGGCTTTAACACTTTTTTTGGCGCAGGGACATTATAAAAGGCACTTGCAGCATTACCGCATCCAATTACAGCACCAGCGGGATCAACTGCTAACCGCATTGCAGCGCTACTGGCCAACCGCACACTATACGGTGCCGCATGGCGGTTTAGCGTTATGGTTAGTGCTGCCCACCGGGTTTAACTGCACCGAAGCTTATCGGCATTGCCTGCAGCAAGGCATAGTACTGACGCCCGGTGAGCTGTTTTCCAGCAGCGGGCAGTTTCAGCATTGTTTACGCCTGAGTTTTACCAATCCGATGCTAGGCAGCAGGCTAGCGGCATTGCAAACGCTGGCGCACTTATTTAGCCGTTAACGTTTGTAGCGCTTAAAGCTCGTTACTCAGATAGCGCAAATGCCCCAAAAAGCTGCGCGCTACCGGGCCTAGTGTATCGGCATCATTAAAGTTTAGGTAGGCAGTGTAGGTGCGGCTATTACCACGGGGTAACAGCAGCGGCAACAGCTCACCGTTATCCAGATAAGGCTGCACCACATGGCGTGGTAGCCAGGCAAACCCCAGATTTTTGCGTAGTAACTCAACTGAGGTGGCAATATGGCTGACGGTCCAGCGCTGTTCTGAACTAAGCCAGCCGACATCTTTCTTTTGCTGCTGGCCAGAGTCGCGCAACACAATTTGCCGGCAGTGCTTTAGCTCTTCCAGTTTTAGTTCTCGTCTGGGCAAGGTTAGCGGGTGCTGCGGCCCGGCTACGGCAATAAATTCAATTTGGCAGATATCTTCGCTGAGGTTATCGGGTAGCGTAAAAGGTGAGATAGCAATTTCTGCTTTGCCTTGGCTTAATAGTTCGTTAGCTCCCGATAAAATGGTTTCTAACAGTTCAATCCGGATCAGTGGGTACTCTGCCGAAACGGCGGCTAACGTTTGGTATAAAATATCACGCGGGAAGGCTTCATCTACCGCAATTGCTAACTGCGATTCCACACCGGCTTTTAAATTAAGCGCTACGTTTTCCATACGATCGGCTTCAGCCAGTAAAAAGTCAATGCGTCTGAGTAATTGTTCACCGGCGGCGGTCAACTGAGTTTTCCGGCCTTCTACCTGCAGTAAACTTACACCAAGCATCTCTTCCAATTTATGCACGGCATGATGCACACTGGACTGGCTTTTATACACAACCTCGGCAGCCTGATGAAAACCACCGTGATCAGCAACAGCTTTAAACATACGCCATTGTTCTATTGTTGAACGTGCCATAACGGCTCCCTAGGAATAATAAGACCCGGCAACGCGGTGTTGCCAGGTTAACCAGGTTTTTATGTAGAGTTTAGGCTTTGCGGCTTAGTAGGGCGTCTACCGATACTTTACCGGCACCGCTAAATAGTAGCGATACACTTGCTGCCAGTAAGGCTAAAGCAAATTCGTAGCCATTGTTACTCATAAAGAAGCCATGTTGAAAGTGCACGCTAAAAATAGCAATTAACATGGCAAAGGCCAGCGCTGCTGCCGCTGGGCGGGTAAGTAACCCTAGAATTAACGCCAACCCACCAAAGAATTCTGCTGCGCCGGCCAGAAATGCCATCAATACGCCAGGTGCCAGCCCAATACTGTCCATCCAGGCGCCGGTGCCTTGTAAGCCATAACCGCCAAACCAACCAAACAGTTTTTGGGCACCATGGGCGGCGAAAATAATGCCTACAGGCACGCGCAGCGCTAGCGCACCCCAGCCAGCAGAAGTAGTGGTAATGCGGGTTAATAATTGTTTTGCGTTTGCCATAATAAAATCCTCTATAGTATTGATTTAATTAGTTTTGATCTAACAGATTACTGCCATTTGCCGACAGCGTTGTGTTGTCGATAGAGATACTATAATAGAGAATGTTATTTTATTAAATTGGATATAATTTAATATTTCGTTCTAATTTTTAGAATTTATAAGCTGGGCTTGGGTATATTGCCCCGATACGCTTGCAGCGCCCTCGTTAAGATATCAATAGCGGTACGTACTTTGGCTGGTTGTGAGTCGCGGGTACTGGTTACGGCATAAATTTGTAGTTTGGGTAGCTGCCAGTGTGGCAACAGTTGACATAAATCGCCTCGCCGCAGTTCGGCTACCACTTCTGGTTTAGGCAATACCGCTATGCCCAGTCCATCGCGGGTAAACTGAATTAGCGCCTGCATATTATTCAATTGCAGTTTCACCTTGGCCGTAATACTGGCTTTATCGGTGTTTTTATCGGTGTTGGTCTGTAGTACTAGATCTGCGGTTTTGCTATTGGCATGCTGTAGCCAGTCTAAACTGCTTAACTCTGCCGGGGTTTGCGGCATTTGAGCACCCGCAAAGCCTTTTTCAGCCAAATAAGCTGGCGATGCGGCTAAAATCATTTCCCACTCTGCCAGTTGGCGCGCGATCAGGTTGGAATCGGGCATTGGACTGGTTCGTACACAGAGCGCCAGATCGATGCGGTTGGCGATAAGATCAAACTCATCATCTTGCATAAATAAGCGGATGTTTAATTGTTGGTGCGAGTGCAGCAACTCTTGTAATGGTGCGCTTAATAAACCACAGGCGGCAAAGCCTACTGGTGCCGCTATGCGTAATTCGCCCTGTGGGTTTTGTCGCAGTTCGCTAAGTTGTTGTTCAGTGTGCTGCCAGGTACCAATGGTTTCTTTGCAGCTTTGATAGTACAACTGGCCGGCTTCGGTTAGCGTTAGTTTACGGGTGTTACGGTGCAATAAACTAATATTAAGCTGTTGTTCTAACTTCTGAATTTGCTGGCTGATCGCAGAACTGCTCAGATCCAACTGACGCGCTGCTGCTGCCATAGTACCGCTTTCAACGGTAGCGACAAAAACCTGCATACTGCGCACAAAGGTGTCCATCATTAAGCTTCTCTTGATTTTGAATCCAACAGCAACTGCTGTTGTCGTGGCTGATTTGTCTTTATTATAAGTTAATTAGGAATGATTAGTATTATTAATAGTGTAAGTTTAACTTTAGTTGATGTAAAAGCAGGCTAAAGCACAACCGATAACGACAGTAATAAACAGTAATGATGCCTCAGTGCGCTATTCGTCCGTTAGATCCTGATGGAAATCGGCTTCGCCCTTACGCCAGTAAGCGCCAATGCGCAGGGTGCTTTTCGGTTGCTGCAATTGTTCGGTTAAAACCCGTTTAACCTGCTGCATCAGGCTGGCTTCACCCGCTGCCCAGCTAAAGCCTGCACCGCTGGGCAAGGTTAAGCCGCTCAAGGTGTGTAACAGTTGTTGCTCGCTATAACACCAATGCAGTGTGGTATGGGCAGTACTTGCTAAAGGCCGTTGCCCATCTTTATTTGGCACCAACAGCACGGCAATGGCGTGGCTGTTTGCCGGTAACTCGGCCAACCGTCGTTCAATGGCGGGTAGGGCACTGTTGTCTCCGATTAATAAATGCCAGCTAACATCCAGCGGCATAATAACTGAGCCTCTGGGGCCACCAATAACAGCAGTATCGCCCACTTTGGCCTGTTTGGCCCAGGCTGTCGCTTTGCCTGCATCGTGTAAGGCAAATTGTAAGGTTAGCTCATTGCTGGCGGCGTTATATGCTGTAGGCGTATAGTCACGGCGAATTTCAGTGCCAGCGTGGTCAAACATAAATTTTATATGGTCATCAAATGATGCCGAAACAAAATCTGCCAAGGTGGGGCCCTGAAAAGTGATGGCCAAAAAGTGCGGACCGATCGGGGCGATATTGCTGACCGTTACCGGCCGTATTTTTAACTCGTGCCGCATCCGTTGAACCCGGCGACCACTCTGCTGCTCGCTTGCTTGCTCAGTTGCTGGCTTATTTACTGACTTAGTTATCTGCTCGGTCATCTTGCTGTATCTGCTTATTTAGTTGATAATGTCATCTATATTAAATTAATAGTTGATAAAGTCAGCCTTATGTCTAATTATTTTCTTAGTGAAAGCTATGCCGATGAGCTGTTTGCTTCTTTGCATCTACTGATGCATCAGTACCGTAATCTGCAGTATCAGGTGTTAAAAGAGAGCACTGAGCAGATCAGCCATATGGAGCATAAAGCGCTTAGTTATTTTTTGCGGCATCCGGGAGCCACACTCAGCGATCTGGTACAGCACTCAGGTCGTGACAAGGCGCAATTAACCAGGTTGATCAAGGGGTTGCGGGATAGGGGGCTGCTGCAGGCGGTAGCTCATCAGCATGATAAACGCAGTACTTGCCTCACCTTAAGTGAGGCGGCAATAGCCATGTTGGACCGACTACAGCAGCAAATTCAGCAAGTCAATTTGCGGGCTGTTGGTACGTTAGCGGCGAATGAACGTCAGCAACTACTGCAGGCATTAGACAAAATTAAACTCAGCCTGCAGCAGTGATGTTGTTAGTACACAGCCCTAGAATGAGTAACGCACGGCAGCGCGTAACGGATTAAGCGGGTAGTTCAAACCACAACGCTTTAACTGGCCCTTTGCTAGCCTGTGCTGTTAGGCTGTCAATCGCCGCCAGTTTTACACCATCACCGGGATACAGTTGCTGTTCGCCCAGCGTTAACTCACCGCTAATCAGGTGCAGGTAATACGCCTTGTCGGCCGTAACGGGCAGTTCCAGGATATCATGCTCACTTAGCAGTAATTGCGCCAGCGCGGCATCCTGCTTAATTTGCAAGGTACCATCACGGCCATCCGGGGTAATTACCCAGGTCAGGCCAGGTGCATTGCCAAAATCTTTTTGCTGATAACCTGGCTCACCATTTTGTACATTGGGCTCAATCCAAATTTGCAGAAACTTCAAATCTGCTGTTTTGCTGGCGTTATACTCACTATGATAAATACCTTTACCGGCGCTCATTAGTTGAAACTCACCAGCAGGCAATATTTCCTCATTCCCAGCTGAGTCTTTATGGGCTATTTGCCCCTCCAGCACATAACTAATAATTTCCATATTGCGATGGCCATGGGTGCTAAAGCCCGCGCCTGGTGCCACCTGATCATCATTAATCACTCGCAGTGCAGAAAAGCCCATCTGCTTTGGATTGTAATAGTCGCCAAAAGAAAAGGTATGCTGACTTTTCAGCCAGCCAAAATGGGCCCGGCCACGCTCGTTAGCACGAATAATTTCAAACATCTTAACCTCCGGTTGTTTGGGTATATGTGCAATATTTTAACGTGATGGCGCTTGGTATAAAATCGAATAAAATATTATGAATTGTTCGTTTTATAAGAATGAAGTCTGAGGGGGGGGGCGAAGGGCTAGACCAGCCACAAGGTAGCTGGTCTTAACCGCTAGCTATCAGGCGGCTGTTTTTTCTGGTGCTTTTAGTTGTTCGGCATGCGGCAGCTCTGCTGGTGGTAATTCAGTGCCGCCTTGCAGCAGGAAGTGATCCAGCCACTGCATTAAGCGCATGGCATAATCCAACTGCGATGCCGAGCGGGTATTACCATGGCCTTCACCGGGATAGAGCACTAGCCTAACGGGTACCTTGCCTAAGGTTTTTAGGTAGCGATATAGCTCCATCGACTGGCTGGGATGGACCCGGGTGTCGTTTTTACCGTGCATGATCAAAATGGGCGTGCGGGCCTGTTGCGCATAGTAAATAGGGCTGCGTTCCAGATACCATTGCCATTTTTCCCACGGATAGCTGCGGGCATGCACCAGATGCATTTCATTGGCGATATCGGTAGTACCAAACTTTGATAAATTATTACTGATACCAACAAACATGACGCTGGCAGCAAAGTGTTCAGTTTGCGCTGTAGCGCCCCACGCTGAGGCATAACCGCCGTATGAACCGCCGGTAATACCCACCTTTTTCTCGTCAACTAAACCGGCGGCTACCAACGCATTTTTGGCATCAACAAGGTCATCAAACTCTTTACCGGCATAGTCGTTTTGCCCCAGCTTAGAGAATTCAACCCCTCTGCCAGTACTGCCGCGGTAGTTCGGGAAAAACACCATATAACCTTGCGCTGCCGCGTAATTTACCGGGCTGCCGTAGCGGTTGGTCCAACCATTAGAAATGTGCGCTTCTGGCCCGCCATGCACCACCATGATCAGTGGATAGCGCTGACCTTCTTGATAATTAAGCGGATAAACTAAGACGCCTTCCAATGCCAGCCCATCACGAGCTTCGTGGCGGAATAGTGCTTGTCGGGGGTGGCTTATGTCGTTAAGTAATGGGTTAGAATCGGTTAGCCGGGTTAGGCGGCCACGCGATGTTAGTGCATACACCTCCGACGGATGTTCGGCTTTATTCAGGATAACCCGGCCTTCACCTTGTCCTGCTGGCCAGTGTAACCGTGTGATAATGCCATTGCCGGGTTTTAGCCATTGACTGACCTTACCGCTGCGGGTCGCAATGCTGCCAACTTCTGCTTCAACACCTTGGTGGCCAACATATAACAGCTCGCTATTTGAGCGCCAGCTGATGCTTTGCACATGTCCGGCGTACTTTGGTAGCAATTCACGAGTCTGGCCGCTGCTTACCTCTGCCTGATAAAGTAAACCGGCGGAAGGATCATGTTTATCTTCGGCGCCAATAAAGGCCAGCTGTTTGCCATCGGGTGAAAACTCGGCCTGATCCAATTTACCTTCGCTACTAAATGTTTGTAGCAGTTCGCCAGTGGGGCTGACCAGTTGATACTGACTTAGCATCAGATCATCATCTACCAGCGGGGTTGGAGCTGCCCGTACCAGGATATTCTGGCTACCGGGTTGAAATTGCACCGATAAAATATGTTGCTCAAGCGGCAAAGGCTGCGCTTTAGCGCCTTTTTCGGTTAAAGACAGTGTCAACAACTGTGTAACGGGCAGTTTTTCTTCATAAATTTCAGCCTTAAACCCTTTTTTCTCTAATTGTGTTTCGGTACTGCTTTTGGCTGGTCTGGCCCGAAAGGCCAATAATTTGCCATCATCGCTGATACTGTAAGACTGCAGATCAGTAGTGTGCTCATATACTTTTATCGCTTCACCACCACTTAGCGCAATACGGTACAGGCTATTGAACTTATCGCCATCGCGTTTACTCAGAAAATATAAAAAGCGGTCCTGATAGGCGAACTGAATTTGTGCAATGCGTTGTTTACCGGTAATAAATGGCTGTTCACGGCCCTCGGCATTCAATAAATACAGTTCAACATAGCTGGTACCGTCATCTTCGGCGTAAGGCTGGCGTGGCACCACCCGGGTAAAAGCAGTTAGTTTGCCATCCTTGCTAACCGCGACCTGATTGACTTGTTTGAGTGTTACTGTTTCTTGCAGCGTCAGTGGCCGTGCTTGTAACTGCACTGATAGCAGCAACAGTACGCTGATCAAACCTATGCTTGTAAAAGAAAGTAGCTTTTTCATTACACCTCCATAAGCAACTGCCAACAGCAGTTGTAGAGATAGAAGAATAGCGGCTTATTAACAGAAATTCGAGTGAGTTAAACGCCGCAATACCCAAGGTCATCGCAATGCCGCTGCACAGCAAGCGCTGGTTTGGACACCGCTTTTACGCTATTCTGCGCTTAGTATGTGTTGCTAGTAGCGGCATTAAAAGCAGCAGAAAAAAGTAAAAGTCGCGTAAAAGTACAGGAGTACAGATGCAGCGCATAGCATGGCAACACCACTGGCGGCAGAGCCAGGATTTTATTCAGGCGTATTGGCAGCGTTGCCAGCAAGATCAGATTTCGATGATTGGCGGCTATTTAGCTTATATCTCACTGTTGTCTTTGGTTCCTTTGGTAACCGTGATGTTTTCCATGCTCAGTGCCTTTCCCATGTTTGCTGAATTTCAAACAAATCTGGAGTCTTTTATTTATGCCAACGTGGTCCCGTCGCGCGGCGAGGAAATTCAGGCATACTTAACCACCTTTATTGGTAATACGGGCGGTATGACAGCGATTGGTGTGTTGGCGCTAGTATTTTTTGCGCTGCTATTAATCCATAACATTGATAAAACACTGAACAAGATTTGGCGGGTAACCAGCCGACCACGGCTGATTATTTCGTTTTCTATTTATTGGATGATTTTAACGTTGGGCCCCATTTTATTTGGCTTGTCGATTGGGGTGACCTCTTATCTGCTCAGGTTAAGCTCTTTTGCTGATGACTACACGCCAGGTTTTTCTACCTTGGTTTTGAGTGTGGTGCCCTATCTGATGTCATTGGCAGCATTCTTTATCTTGTATTTGGTGGTGCCGAATATCAAGGTGCGACTAAAGCATGCGCTTTGGGGTGCCTTGCTTGCCACCATTTTATTTGAACTATCTAAGCGCGGTTTTGCGCTCTATGTCACGCATTTTCCTACTTATCAAACCATTTATGGTGCTCTGGCTTTATTGCCCATTTTGTTTGTTTGGGTGCATTTATCCTGGATGGTGGTGCTATTAGGAGCGGAGCTGACAGCCTTATTGCAACAACGGGAAAACGGCCAGTGCCGTGAAGATGAGGTATGCCCGGTACCTGCTGTGATGCTGGAACAAGCACAGTCGGGCCCGGATAACGAGCAAAGCGATGTAGGTAGTAACGACAAATGAAAGCGTTAATACAACGGGTAAGTCAGGCAAAGGTCGTGGTAACAGGCGAAACGGTTGGCGCTATTGAACGCGGTTTACTGGTGTTTCTGGGGGTAGAAGCGGGTGATACTCTAGCCGATTTACAGAAGCTGGCTGAAAAAGTGGTGCGTTACCGTGTCTTTAGCGATGAAAATGGCAAAATGAATTTAAATGTGCAGCAAGCTGGCGGCAGTTTGCTGGTGGTGTCGCAATTTACGCTAGCGGCGGATACCCGCTCAGGTTTGCGCCCCAGCTTTACCCCGGCCGCAGCACCTGTCTTAGCAGAAGAATATTACCAGCAGTTTTGTCAGCATTGTCGTGACTTGGGGCTAATGGTCGCAACCGGACGTTTTGCTGCAGATATGCAGGTTAGTTTAACCAATGATGGTCCTGTGACCTTTTTGCTGGAGAGCCGTTAATGGCCAGAGATTTACAGCTGAAAAGCCCACAAACTGCCGCTGAATGGCAAGCTTATTATCAATTACGCTGGCAGGTGTTGCGGGCCCCTTGGCAGCAACCGCTAGGTTCAGAGCAAGATGAATTAGAAGCTCAAAGTACCCATCTGATGTTGGTGGCTGAGAATGGTGACATAGCCGCTGTCGGGCGTTTGCATCAGTTGGACGCTACTACAGCGCAGGTGCGCTATATGGCGGTGGCCGAAGCATGGCAAGGGCAAGGTGCTGGTGCCAGGATATTGCAAGGTTTAGAGCAGCAAGCTATCGCGCTTGGGCTGCAAAGTGTGCTGCTAAACGCGCGGGAAACTGCACTTAAATTTTATTTAAAACAAGGCTATCAAGTAGTGGCTGCGGCAGCAACGCAGTTTGGTATTAGCCATCAGTGCATGCAAAAACGCTTAGTGCTTGCGGGTACGCCTGCGGATTGGGCCGCTTGGTGTCAGGCCTTACAACAAACCTGGCACAGCACTATTCCGCTAAGTGCTTATATGCAGCTGAACGTTGATAGTTTTAATGGTTACCAGTTGCAATGTAGTGCGCCTATGGCCCCAAATATCAACCTACATCACACCATGTTTGCTGGTAGCATCTATACACTGGCAACCTTAACTGGTTGGGGTTTGATGTATTTGCAACTGCAAAGTTTAGGACTACATGGCGCTCAGGTGTTAGCTGATGCCAATATCCGTTATCTCAAACCGATTAAAACTGTACCATTGGCAATATGCCGCTTAGCCGAGGTGCAGGGCGGTTTAACCGCGCTGGCTAAAGGACGCAAAGTACAGCAGCAGATCCGGGTTGACCTCTACAGCGGTGGTGAACGTTGTGCTGAATTTAGTGGCCGTTATGTGGTGTTACCGGAGTCAGAACATGGTAAATAAGGTCGTTATTGTTGGCTGTGGTTGGTTGGGACAGCAAGTGGCTCCTGAGCTTGCAACTGCGGGCTTTCAGGTTTTTGGTAGTCGCCGCACTGCCGCAGCCGCACAGGCATTACCCTTACCGATCATAGGGATGGCGTTACCGCTGACCACAGCAGAGATAACGCCAGCACAATTAGCCGTATTGCGTGATGCCTGGGTCATTTGTACTATCCCGCCCGGTGGGCGTAAATCAGCAGCGGATTCAACTTATCTGCAAGTACTAACCGTGTTGGCCACACTTTGTCAACAAGCTGGCATAAAAGGCGGCATCCATATTAGTTCTACGGGTGTTTATCAGGGGCTAGCCGGCGAGGTGGATGAATCTGCTGCGCTGCAACTTGCGCAGCCCCGGGTTGCCTTATTGGCCGCAGGTGAACAACTATTGCGTGAAACGGGGCCTTGGTTAACGCTGCGTCTTGCTGGTTTAATGGGGCCAGGTCGGCATCCCGGGCGCTTTGTGCAAGGTAAAACGCTTAGCGGTGCGGCGCATCCGGTAAATATGGTACACAGTGCCGATGTTGCCAAAGCACTGCTGGCGATGCTCGCTAGTTGGCCTTTGCCAAAAAGCTGCTATAACCTGAGTTCGCCAATGCCGGTAACTAAAAAAGATTTTTATCAGGTTGCGGCAGCACAGCTTGGTTATTCTTTGGCAGAATTAAGCTGGCAGCTTGAGTCAGCAGAGCCTGCCAGACGGGTGTTGGCAACGGCGCTTAGTAGAGATACTGACTTTGATTACCAATACCCAGATCCAAGACAAGCATTAGCTGCTTGCGGTTGACGGCTTGCTGTTACCCATTGCTATTTGTATCTAGGGCAACAGCAAGCGTCAGATTTTAAAGCGGGCAGCGGCTATTTGCAGTTGTTCAGCCAGCTTGGCAACTTCGTCGCTGTACTGCAGCGTTTGTTCTGCCTGATTGGCGCTGGCTTGCGCCAATCCCACCATTTGATGCATACGATCATTAATCGCTTGCCCCAATTGTAACTGGTTGCCACTGGCCTGATTGACCGCTGAGCTAATGTTTAGGGTCGCCGATATAGCCTGCGTTACCTGTGTTAATGCTTGCACCAGCTCTGTCATGGTTAGCACGCAATCTTCAGCATCTGATTTACCGGCTAAAACTGCCGTAACGGCTTGCTTACTTTGCTGTTGCAGGTGTTCAATCATCTGGCGAATTTCACTGGTAGCTTGCTGGGTACGTCCGGCCAATGAACGTACTTCGTCTGCTACCACAGCGAAGCCGCGGCCTTGCTCACCGGCGCGCGCGGCTTCAATGGCCGCATTGAGTGCTAGTAAATTTGTTTGCTCTGCAATAGCACTGATCGTCGTAAGAATACCGCCAATATTAGTAGATTCGTCATTGACCTTGCTCATCAGGCAACTGGTGCTAACCAGTTGCTGTGCCAGCTTATTAATACGGCTATTGTTATCGGCTGCCAACTGACTTATCTGCTGACTTTGTTGCAAGGCTTGTTGCATAGATTTACCTGCTTCAGCGGCCTGTGAAGCAACGGCGTGGGTATTTTCTGCTAACTGTGCCGTGATCTGATCAACACTGCTAATTTGGTCTTGTTGTAAGTGCAGCGATTGGTTAATTTCACTAACAGCTTGGGTGGAACGCACGGACGTACTACTCAGGGCGGCAGCATTTTGTTGGATATTGGTTAGCAAGCCGCTGAGCGCATTAATCAGGCTATTGACCTTCTCAGACAAAGCACCAAATTCATCCTGCTGTTTGATTTCCAGCTTGCGGGTAAGATCGCCTTGGGCGATATAACCCAAAATATGGTTAATGCCAGCCAACGGTTTTAACATTGCGTTAATGGTAATGTAGGCGGTAGCGGCGGCCAACACCACTAAAATAACCATGATGAGCCAGGTACGGTTACTGCCAGAGTTAAGGGCCGCCAAGGCTTGCTGTTGCAAGCTGTTAAACTGCAGATCTGCGGCGTTGACTACTTGCCCCAACTGCTCCAACGCTAATTCTACTTGTTGTTCTGCCACATTTAATTCGTTACGAGCGCGCTGCAGTTCTGCTAACTGCTGCTGCTTTAATTGCACTAAGTTATTTTCGTTGTGCAGGCGCTCCGTCAACTGCTGCCATTGTTCTTCAAAGCTTTGCCACAGGCCATCGGTATTAATACCTTGGGCTAATTGTGCCAGATAATCCACGTTGACCTGCATATCACTGACAGCAAAGTTGGTATTGTCTTTGTTGCGTTCAAATTGGGCAACGTCATTGTAGCCAGCGGTTTCACGTAGCGTATTAACCAAACCGACTAATTGACCATCCAGCCTGGCTGCTGTACCTGCGATGATTTCTGCCGTTTGCTGGTTGCGTGGTAATTCGAGCTCGCTTAATTCGATCAATGCGGCACCGGCTTCATCTAACAGGTTTTCTATATTGGTTAGCTCAGCACTGAGGTGATCTTGGTAGCTAAGGCTTTGTAACCGGGCCACAAACATCTGCTCGGTTGCCTGCATATAGCGGCTGGCATGCGCGGCAGCCGTTTGTAAGGTTTGTTGTAAGCTACCACCAGCAGCTAACTGTTGAAAGCCTTGTACTAATTGGCCAAATTGCTGCTGTTGTTGCTGAAAATTTTGTTGATAGCGCTGAATATCGCTGCTTTGCTCGGCCGTGAAGCCGGAGGCGGTTAAACGGGCCAGTTGCAGCAATTGAATTTGTGCCAGATTGCTTTGTTGTTGGGCGGGGACCGCCAGTTCGTTAACCTGAGTGTTAGCATTGGTGATACTACGAAAACTGCTCAGTGCTGAGATACTGGCAATAAGGAGTAATAGCGTAATAAAACCAAAGCCAATAATGACTTTATGTGCAACGGTTAACTTCATAGTGTGTAGCCCCTGTCAGATCAGTGTTTAGTATAGTTATTTTTATAGGATCTGTGCCTGATTAGACGTTAGCAGTTTTTTATAGACTGGTCTAGCCAGTTTTTTTCGGCAAAAAAATAGCCCGGCTAAGCCGGGCATTGGGAAAATGCTATTTGCACAGCATTATTTACAAAACCTTATGCGCCAAATATTAAAAGCTACACAATATGCCGGCAGGTACCAGCGCATTTAAGTTTCCATCCCGCACTAGCATGGCGCTTTGTTCAATGTCGGGGCCAAAGTAGCGGTCCTGATCATAAAACGTCACTTGTGCCCGTAAAATAGCTTTCGCGCGTTCAATCGCCTCAGTGCTTTTAAGCGGTGCTCGGAAGTCCAACCCTTGGGCAGCGGCCAGATATTCCACGGCCAGCACACCGGTTGTGTTTTCGGCCATATCGGCTAAGCGACGGGCGGCAAAGGTGGCCATCGACACATGATCTTCCTGATTAGCCGAAGTTGGCAAGCTATCGACAGAAGCGGGATGGGCCAGTGACTTATTTTCCGAAGCCAAGGCGGCTGCGGTAACTTGCGCAATCATAAAACCACTATTGACGCCGCCATTGGGTACTAAAAACGCCGGTAACTTGCTTAAACTGGCATCAATTAGCAATGCCATGCGCCGTTCAGACAAGGCGCCGATTTCAGCAATGGCCAGTGCCAGATTGTCGGCGGCCATCGCCACCGGCTCAGCGTGGAAATTGCCACCAGACAGAATATCGCCATCATCGGCAAACACTAAGGGGTTATCGGTCACACCGTTAGCTTCAACTTCCAGTACCCCGGCGGCATGACGAATTTGCGTTAAGCAGGCGCCCATTACCTGCGGTTGGCAGCGCAATGAGTAGGGATCTTGCACTTTTTCGCAGTCTTTATGTGACTGGCCAACTTCTGAGTTTTCACCCAGCAAATGCCGATACACCGCCGCTGCATCAATTTGCCCCTGCTGGCCACGCGCTAAATGAATACGTGGGTCAAAGGGCGCACGGCTACCAAGAGCCGCTTCGACACTCATGGCACCGATAACCGAGCCTGCAGCAAACAAATCTTCAGCATGGAATAAACCTTCCAGTGCTAATGCCGTGGAAGCCTGAGTGCCGTTTAGTAACGCCAACCCTTCTTTTGCTGCCAGTGTTAATGGCTGTAAGCCAACCAGTGCTAACGCTTCTTTGGCATCGTAAATTTGGCCTTTATAGCAAACTTCGCCTTCACCAATTAACGGTAGCACCATATGAGCCAAAGGTGCCAGATCGCCAGATGCACCGACTGAACCTTTTTCTGGGATACAGGGATAAAGCTCGGCATTCACCATCGCAATCAGCATTTGGATCACGCTTAAGCGGATCCCCGAAAAGCCACGAGCTAAAGAATTAATTTTTAGCACCATCATGAGTCGTACTGTACTGTCAGCCATAAACTGACCAAAGCCAGCCGCATGAGACAGCACGATAGAGCGTTGCAGTAGTTCTAATTCGTCGTGCTTGATACGGGTGTTGGCCAGTAAGCCAAAGCCGGTATTAATGCCATAGACCACTTTGTTTTGCTTAAGAATATCGGCAACACAGGCCGCAGATTGTTCAATAGCCGGGATGGCAGCCGTATCTAAGGAAAGCGACACCGCGCCTTGTTTTACGGCACGTAGTTGCGCCAGCGTCAGTTTACCCGGAGTTAAATGTAAGGCGTAAGTCATAATTTATTCTCTAGTTAGCAGCGCTATTAATCATGGGTAAGTCGAGGCCTTGTTCTTCGGCGCAATCTACGGCAATGGCGTAACCGGCATCGGCATGGCGCATTACGCCTGTGCCTGGATCATTCCACAGCACCCGGCCCAAACGCGCCGCAGCTTGCTCGGTGCCATCGGCTAGAATGACGACGCCGCTATGCTGGCTGTAACCCATACCGACCCCACCGCCATGATGCAACGATACCCAGGTGGCGCCGCCGGCGGTATTGAGTAGCGCATTTAATAGCGGCCAATCTGATACGGCATCGGAGCCATCCAACATCGCTTCGGTTTCGCGGTTCGGGCTGGCTACGGAGCCTGAATCCAGATGGTCACGACCAATAATAACCGGCGCACTTAACTCGCCGTTTTTTACCATTTCATTAAAGGCCAGAGCGATGCGGGCCCGATCTTTTAAGCCAATCCAGCAAATACGGGCCGGTAAGCCCTGAAATTGGATGCGCTCACGCGCCATGTCCAGCCAGTTATGCAGGTGCGGATCATCCGGGATCAGTTCTTTAACTTTGGCATCCGTTTTATAGATATCTTCCGGATCGCCCGACAGCGCTACCCAGCGGAACGGGCCTATGCCCTGACAAAATAATGGCCGAATATAGGCGGGAACAAAGCCTGGGAAGTCAAACGCATTGGTTACGCCAACATCTTTGGCCATCTGCCGGATATTATTGCCGTAGTCAGTCGCAACGGCACCCCGTTGTTGCAGGGTTAATATCGCTTGTACCTGCACGGCCATTGACGCCTTGGCAGCGCTAACTACGGCGTCTTCATCTTCATTACGACCTGCTTTGGCTTGTGCCAGAGTCCAGCCTTGCGGTAAGTAACCGTTCAGCGGATCGTGTGCTGAGGTTTGGTCGGTTACCACATCCGGCGTAATACCACGGGCAACTAATTCGCTAAACACATCGGCAGCGTTGGCTAGTAACCCAATAGAAGTCGGCTTAGCACTGGCTTTGGCTTGCGCCAGCAAGCTGAGGGCTTCATCCAGCGAATGGGCTTTTTGATCTAAATAGCCGGTTTTTAACCGGAAATCGATACGGCTTTCGTCCACTTCGCAGGCCAGCATATGAAAACCTGCCATGGTGGCAGCTAATGGCTGAGCGCCACCCATGCCGCCTAAGCCGCCGGTTAGGATCCATTTGCCGTTTGCTACGCCATTAAAGTGTTGCTTGGCGATAGCCACAAAGGTTTCGTAGGTGCCTTGCACTATGCCCTGCGTGCCGATATAGATCCAGGAACCTGCCGTCATCTGGCCGTACATCATTAGGCCTTTGCGATCCAGCTCATTAAAATGTTGCCAGTTGGCCCAGGCCGGTACCAGGTTAGAATTAGCAATTAATACCCTTGGTGCATCCGGATGTGTTGGAAAAACGCCAACCGGTTTGCCGCTTTGTACCAGTAAGGTTTGGTTATCTTCCAAGCGGTCTAATACTTCCACGATTTTATCAAAGCAGGCCCAGTTACGCGCGGCGCGGCCAATGCCGCCATACACCACCAGCGACTGTGGGTGTTCTGCTACGTCGGGATCCAGATTATTCATTAGCATGCGTTTGGCAGCTTCAGTCTGCCAGCTTTTAGCGGTGATTTGGCTGCCACGGGCGGCGCGGATCACTCTGCTGTTATCAATACGGTTATCGTTCATAGCAACCTCGGTTAGCGGGGTAGGGCAAAGTTAAGGTGGCCTCCCAGCCGGTAACGACTGCCGGGAGAGGTTAAATACGCTAAGCTGACCGCACCATCACGGCTAAAGGTACGGCGGGTCAGGCGTAAGCAGGGTTCGGGTTTCTTTAGGGCTAAGTGCTGGCAGGTAAAATCATCGGGCCAGATGGCTTCTACAATGTGTTCGGCCTCGGTGAGCGGCGCTATTTCACTTAAGTAAAGATGCGGCGTGATCTCCTGAAAGTCCTGTTGGGTGTATAGTGGCACCTGTTTTGGATTGACATAGCGCGCCTCTAGCTGCAGCGGCAGCGCGTCAGAAAAATGCACAATCAATGAGAAATACACCGGCTCATTACGTTTTAAACCTAAGGCGGTCGCTACGATGGTCGGGCAGGGCAGTTCGGTCAACTGCAACAATTTGGCCCGGTATGCATGGCCGCCGCTATGTACTTCATCGGCAATATTACGAATCTCCAGCAACGAAGACTGTGATTTCAACGCTGCTACAAAGCTACCAACACCTTGGGTCCGATACAAAATACCTTGCTCAGTCAACTCTTGCAGCGAGCGGCGGGCTGTCATGCGGCTTACCGAGAATTGCTCAGCCAGCTCATTTTCTGAAGGCACCCGGCTATGCTCTGGCCAGGCACCGCTTTCAATTTGGCGCAGCATAAATTCTTTTATTTCGGCAAATTTAGCCATGCTATTCCTACTTTGTTGCAGACACTGCTGACGGTTGAAGTATAAAAATAGCGGATCTTGGTTGTATATACAAGTTTTTCGGTTAGACTATTTGGCAGAGTACTTTGTCATGTTATTGCTAGGGCTTGTTTCTACAGCAGTTTCAAGGATGACAGGTATAAACCTTATTTTGGAGCCGACCTATGACCGAATTTGATGCCGTTTGGCTAAATGCCCAGCTTGCTACTATGAGTGATACCGGCAAACCTTACGGTGCCATTAGCGACGGCGCGCTAGCGGTCAAAGATGGCATTATTACTTATGTTGGGCCGAAAGCTGATTTGCCAGCTTTTGATGCGTTGGCCACGCCGCTGTACGATTTGCAGGGGCAATGGGTGCTGCCCGGTTTTATCGATTGCCATACGCATCTGGTGTATGCTGGTAGCCGCGCCAATGAGTTTGAGCTGCGCTTACAAGGTGCCAGTTATCAGCAAATTGCTGCCGCTGGCGGTGGGATTGCCAGCACCGTTCGCGCAACCCGCGAAGCCAGTCATGAAACCTTGTTTACTCTGGCCAAAGATCGGTTAAATGCGCTACAGGCTGAAGGGGTTACCACCGTAGAAATAAAATCGGGGTATGGTCTGGATCTGGCTAATGAGCAAAAAATCCTCGAAGTTGCCGCCTTGTTAGACGCACATCATCCACTGAGCATAAAAAAAACCTTCCTAGGCGCTCATGCGCTACCGCCCGAGTTTAAGGATGATGCCGAGGGTTATATTGCAGCGGTTTGTCAGATGTTACCCACGCTGCATAACCAGCAATTGGTTGATGCGGTAGATGTGTTTTGTGAGGGCATTGGTTTTAGTGTGGCGCAAAGCCGTAAAGTCTTTGCCGCTGCAAAAGCCTTGGGTTTGCCGGTGAAAGCCCATGCTGAGCAATTATCTAACCTTGGTGGTACGGCACTGGTAGCCGAATTTGCTGGCTTATCGGCAGATCATATTGAATATTTGGATGACGCTGGGGTGGCAGCCATGGCGCAGGCCGATACTGTTGCGGTGCTGTTGCCGGGCGCTTATTATTTTTTACGCGAAACCCAGCTACCCCCTATTGCGTTATTGCGGCAATACCAGGTACCGATGGCGATTGCGACCGATCTTAACCCCGGAACCTCACCGTTTTGTTCTTTGCAACTGATGCTAAATATGGCCTGTACGCTATTTCGCTTAACACCGGAGGAAGCGCTACTGGGGGTAACAAAGCATGCCGCTAAGGCATTAGGTTTAGCTGATAGAGGGACATTAGCGGCGGGAATGCGGGCGGACTTTGGCTGTTATGCTATTAGCCAACCGGCTGAGCTGTGTTATCAATATGGGGTGAAACCGCTACGCCAATTGGTGATAGGCGGTAAAATTTGCCGCCTAGAGCACTAGTGGTACTTGCTGTGCTTTCCCTAAAAGAAAGGCTTGTACCAACTGGCTGAGGACCTGACCACAGTGATTCAGGCCGGCATCCAGCCCCGCCGGGTGTTGCACCGGGGCCGCTTCTGCTAAATGCAGATAAGCCGTGCGAGGCAGTTTGGCAAATTGATACACCGCCTGTTCGGCTTCGCTAACGCTAATGCCGCTGTAATTAAGGGCGCTGGCTGGCATGGCGCTGATGGCATCGGTATCCAGCTCTAAAGCCAAAGGGGTATTGGCGCTTAGCACTTTCTCTAACGCTTGCTCAATCGCCTGTTGCCAATTGAGTTGACGCTCTACAAAGATTTGTTGGTAACTCAGATAGTCGGCGCCAGCCTGTTGTAAGGCCGCTAAACTTGTCGCGTTATTCTTTTGTAGGTGCAGCCCCAAAACAAAATAATGCTGTAACAGTTTTTGATGCATAGCATAGCTAAAACCGTTCCCGCTGTGTCGGCCTTCCAAGGTCCTAAAATCGGCATGGGGATCAATATTCAGACAATTGACTTGCTGGTTACTGCTGGCAGATAACGCCTGAAGCAGTGGTAGTGCATTATTATGGCCACCACCAATGACAATAGGGGTAAGGCCTGCGGCAAAAATGGGGAGTACGGCGGCCTGCACCCGCGTATCTAATTCAGCACACAGTGCGCGTAAGCTGGCTAAATCTGCCGCTTTGCGGTTATCCAGCCTTTTCCCCTGTGTTTGTAAATCAGCACAAGCCACTTCGCCCAGTAATAAAATCTGGCGGGCATCAAGCAGATCATTAGCCTGTAAATTTAAAAATTTACTTAAAAATGCCTGCCAGCCTAACTCAGCCCCGCCCAGCCCACAGTTGGCTCGCGGACCGAGATCTTCCGGTATGCCCAGTAACACAAATTGCCCGCCTATGGCTGCGTGTTGGCTTAGGTTTTCGGCAAGATTAAGTGCCGGATCCGCTAAACAAATTTGCTCTGCTAAGCGCACTTCGCCGTGACGGCATTGAAAAAAGGCGCTTAATTGCGCCTTGGTCAGAAACTGGATAGCTGACATGCGTTATTCTATATCCAGTGCTTCTGGTGACAGAATAATACCGGTGCTATCTGCATACAGATGATCGCCGGGTAAAAAGGTTACACCAGCAAAGTTGACCGGGACGTCGGTTTCACCAAAACCGCCATCGTCGGCCCCGATAGGGATAGCATTAACCGCTTGAATACCAATATCAAAATCTTCCAATTCATCTAAGTTGCGCACACTACCGTAGCATACGATACCTTCCCAGCCATTGGTCGCCGCCAGTGATGCCAGTTCTGCATCAATCAGCGCTCGGCGCGCTGAGCCACCGCCGTCAATCAGCAGTACTTTGCCGATGCCATCGTCAGTTAGCATTTGCCGCACCAAGCCGTTGTCTTCAAAACATTTTACGGTATGGATTTTCCCGCCAAAGGAGCGACGACCACCATAATTAGCAAAAATAGGTTCGACCACGTCAACCTGATCTGCATAGAGATCGCATAACTCTGAGGTATTGTATTCCATTTAGTACTCCGCACCGCAATTAGGGATGGCAACAGTATAACCCGCCAGAACTTAAGCTCAAGCGGAACTTCGGTATTGAGCGACATAAGTAAGCAACTGCAATGATATTAGTTTTAGCGGCACTGTCATTTTTTCGTCATTAAGTTTTCTTAGGATGTGTACAGACTTTGCACAACGAGGTTGCTGCTATGCTGCTTAAACGTCTGGAATATTGGGATCACGCCTTTTTTTGCCGATTGTTTGCCCGCAGTTCATCGCAAGTATTGGCTAAGGGCAGTTACTGGTTATCAAAAAGTGCTGATGGCCCGCTATATCTGTTGCTGGTATTGCTATTATTTATGCTGGAAGTGGCAGATGCTTGGGTAGTGACACAGTTATTGTTGCTGGCTTTTGCGTTGGAATTACCCTTATATTTACTGCTGAAAAATAGCATCAAACGAGCCCGGCCACAGCAGGCGGTAAGCTTGCATCGCATTGTGGCCCATATTATTCCATCCGATACCTTTAGTTTGCCTTCGGGTCATACCGCGGCGGCCTTTGTGGTCGTAACCTCCCTAAGCTTGATATATCCCGGATGTTTTCTGCCACTGCTCTGTTGGGGCGCTTTGGTGGGGTTATCACGCGTGCTGCTGGGCGTGCACTTCCCGCTGGATATTTTGGCCGGTATGGCACTGGGCGTGTTATCGAGCTTAACTGCGGCGATATGGTTAGGCATTTGGTAAAGATTTTATAAAGGCCGCTTGTTGCATGGCTATAAGGTTTTGATGTTTATTCTTGCTTCGCGGCTGGCATTGGCCTGCTTTAATTGCTGTAAATATTGTTGCCATAGCAGATGTTGTTTTTCGGCAAGTTGCTGTAGATACGCATAGCTGTACAGGCCAGTGTTATGGCCATCATCAAATACCAGTTTTACCGCATAATGGCCTACCGGAACAATGTCAACTATTGCAACATCGCGTTTATTGGTGACTAATTTAGGCTGACCATGGCCGCGAACTTCTGCGGAGGGCGAATGCACCCGCAGAAATTCGGCGCTTAGCGTACTGCCGCCACCGTCGCTGTTAATCAAATCTAACAAGCGACGACGCTGATGGTAATGTAGTTTGCTAAGGCGGCTGGCCATTACAGAATAAACCGGCTTAGATCTTCATCTTGCACCAGACTACCTAAGTGTTGCTCAACATAGGCACCATCAATGCTAATTTGCTGACCAGCATGATCAGCCGCATCATAGGAAATCTCTTCCAGTAAGCGCTCCATAACCGTATATAAACGACGGGCACCAATATTTTCGGTCGTTTCGTTCACTCTGAAAGCGGCATCGGCAATATGTTTAATACCGTCTGCAGTAAACTGGATCTGCACGCCTTCAGTCGCCAACATGGCGCGTGATTGCTCAGTTAACGAGGCTTTAGGCTCAGTTAAAATACGCTCAAAATCAGCGGCAGTTAACGCCTCTAACTCAACGCGAATAGGCAAACGCCCCTGCAGTTCAGGTACGAGATCAGATGGCTTGCTCATCTGAAAAGCGCCTGAAGCAATAAACAAAATATGATCGGTTTTCACCATGCCATGTTTAGTGTTGACGGTGCAGCCTTCAATTAATGGCAGTAAATCACGCTGTACGCCTTCACGAGACACATCCGGGCCGCTGGTTTCGCCGCGCTTACAGATCTTGTCAATTTCATCTAAAAACACAATGCCATTTTGTTCAACGGCTTCGATGGCTTCAGCTTTTAACTCTTCGGGGTTAACCAAACGAGCGGCTTCTTCTTCAATTAGCTGCTTAAAGGCATCTTTAATTTTCAGTTTGCGTTTTTTCTTTTTTTCGCTGCCCAAGCTTTGAAACATACTTTGCAGTTGCGAGGTCATTTCTTCCATACCCGGTGGCGCCATAATTTCTACGCCGATAGGGCCTTGCGACAGTTCCAGTTCAATCTCTTTATCATCCAACTGGCCTTCACGCAGTTTTTTACGGAAAATCTGCCGAGTGTTTGAATCTGTGCTGCTTTTTTCTGCCTCGCCCCAAGCGTCTTTTGGCTTTGGTAGCAGTGCATCTAAAATCCGTTCTTCGGCGGCTTCTTCGGCACGAAAGCGGTTTTTAGCAATAGCTTGCTCGCGAAACATCTTAACTGCGCTGTCGGCCAGATCGCGGATAATACTTTCCACTTCCTTACCCACATAACCGACTTCGGTAAACTTAGTCGCTTCAACTTTAATAAAGGGCGCATTGGCCAGCTTGGCTAAGCGGCGGGCAATTTCTGTTTTACCGACACCGGTTGGGCCAATCATTAAAATGTTTTTTGGCGTGACTTCCTGGCGTAAGGCCGGATCTAACTGCATCCGGCGCCAGCGATTACGCAGCGCAATAGCGACGGCTTTTTTAGCTTTATTTTGGCCAATAATGTGCCGGTCCAGTTCGTGGACAATTTCTCTTGGAGTCATTTCAGACATAGGTTACCTGCTTACAATTCTTCAATAGTCTGGTGGTGATTGGTGTAGACACAGATATCACCGGCAATTTTCAGGCTTTTTTCCACGATATCCCGGGCACTGAGCTCAGTATTTTGCAATAAGGCCGTAGCCGCAGATTGAGCGAAAGGGCCGCCACTACCAATAGCGATAAGATCATGCTCTGGCTGTATCACATCACCATTACCGGTAATAATCAGCGACGTATTGGCATCGGCTACAGCAAGGAGTGCTTCGAGTTTACGCAGCATGCGGTCAGTACGCCAATCTTTTGCCAGCTCAACAGCTGCGCGCATTAGATGGCCCTGATGCATCTCCAGCTTTGCTTCGAAACGTTCAAATAAGGTGAATGCATCGGCCGTACCACCGGCAAAACCCGCCAGTACTTTATTATGATACAGGCGACGGACTTTACGGGCATTACCCTTCATTACCGTGTTGCCCAAAGAAACCTGACCATCACCGCCAATGGCGACATGGCCATTGCGGCGTACAGATACGATAGTTGTCATTAGAATGCCCTATGGCGAATTAACCTAGGGCATAGATAGGGCTGGATCTCTGGGTTTTCAAGCCCAGTTACGTACCTGACAGGTATTTATACTCATTTGCCGCAACCGGTTCATATCAACCGTCGCCGCACGGCGTGATTCATAAGGGCCCAAAATAACCCGAAACCATACGCCATTCGTACCTTCAGTTCTTCTGACATCAGCAGTAATGCCGGCAAAAGCAATTTGTGCTTTCATGGCTTCTGCCTGACTTTGTTGCCGGAAGGAACCACATTGTAACTGGGCCGGGCCACTGCGACGCTGCTCGGTCAATTCTACGGTAATTTCTTTGTTTTCCAGCTCTTGAATATACTGGTACGGCTCTGCTACCGGTTTTGGGGGCAAGTCATCTTTAACGACTGTTTTTACCGGTGTTGGTACTGCAGCAGGGACCGTATTAACAGGCGCTTGTTGGCGTAAGAACCATAAGCCATATACAAAAGCGATCAAAATCAGCGCCGTTAAGCTAATCAGCAGCCATGGCTTTTGGGCCGGCGTGGCTTTGGCCCGGCTGCCTCTGCTGTTACTGGGTCTGCTTTTACCTTTATTGGCAGGTTTAGGCCGGCTGGCGCGCACATAATCTTTTTGTGGCATAACGACTGTCTGGTTACCTACTTATTACAACGATAGCGTCTACGTTAGGTATTCTACCCTGATCAGCAAAAAAGGAAATACGTTATTGCGCTTTCGCTGCTATGCAGATCGGCGCTTTAACTCAAATCTAACGCATCGACATCCAGTTGCCATTTAATTTTACGACTCAGCGGCCAGCGGCCTAGCTCTGGTAACAGCTGACTTAATGCGTGGTGCAATGCGGGTCGTTGCCGACTATACAGATGCAACTGCCAACGATATTTACCGGCTTTACGTTCCAACGGACAGAGTAACGGTCCCATCAGTTGCAGCGCCGGGGATTGGTTGAGTGCATCAGCAACCTGTTGAAGCCACTGCTGGCACAATTCACTTTGCAGCGCCTCTGCCCGAAACAGGGCCAGATGCTGGCAAGGCGGCAGGGCAGTTTGCTGGCGCTCCTGTAAGGCGCTGCGGGCAAAAGAAGCATAGCCATTATGAATAATATCTTGCAACAAGGCATGTTCTGGATGCTGAGTCTGCAGTAGTACTTTGCCCTTGTCATGGCCGCGACCCGCGCGGCCAGCGACCTGAGTCAGTAATTGTCCCAGTTGCTCAGGCGCCCGAAAATCGGCACTGTACAGTGCACCATCTACATCAACAATCACCACTAAGGTAACAAAAGGAAAGTGATGGCCTTTCGCCAGCATTTGTGTGCCCAGGATCAGGCGGGCACCGGGCTGATTAATATCTTCGAGTAAGGCGCCCAAGGCGCCTTTGCGCCGGGTGCTGTCGCGATCGAGCCGGGTAACAGGGATATCAGGAAATAACTGCTGTAAATGTTCTTCCAACTGTTCGGTGCCCTGGCCTACAGCGGCTAGGCGTGAACTGCCACAGTTGCCACATTGTTTGGGAATGGGTCTGCTGGCACCACAGTGATGACATAATAACTGCCTGCTGTGTTTGTGATAGGTAGTAAAAGCACTGCAGCGTTTACATTCGGTTAGCCAACCACACTCCTGGCAACTTAAGGCAGGTGCAAAGCCACGGCGATTTAAAAACAGCATCACCTGCTTGCCACGGTCTAATTGTTGGCGAATTTGCTTAATACTGCCGTCGGCCAAACCGTATTGCAGCTGTTGTTTTTTTAAATCAATCAACTCAAACGTTGGCATGGCCTGACCGCCGGCTCGATTTTGCAGCAGTAGATGGCCAAACCGACCTTGTTGGACGTTATAAAGTGACTCTAGACTAGGGGTGGCTGAGCCAAGCAGTATCGGGCAGTTTTCCAGCGCGGCACGTTTAATGGCTAAATCGCGGGCGTGATAGCGAAAGCCATCTTGTTGTTTTAGCGATAAATCGTGTTCTTCATCAATAATAATCAGGCTAAGTTTGTGAAAGGGTAGAAACAGCGCCGAGCGGGTGCCGATAACAATGGCGGCACTGCCACTGGCGGCATTGAGCCAGCAATTTAGCCGTTCACCATCACTTAAATTAGAATGCCAGGCTAATACGGGCACGTTGAAGCGCTGCACAAAACGCTGCAGGGTTTGCGGTGTTAAACCGATTTCTGGCAAGAGTAATAAAACTTGCTCGCCGCGCTCCAGTAAGGGGGCGATACATTGCAAATAGACTTCAGTTTTACCTGAACCCGTTACGCCTTCCAGCAAAAATGGTCGAAAATTGCCATGCGCTTGCTGCACTGCGGTAACGGCCAGGGCCTGATCAACCGTTAACTGCAATGCAGCCTGAGCTAATCCTTGATACTGATAAGGCTGACGTGGCATTTCCAGCGCTGCTGCCAAGCCTTTATCCAGCAGTTGTTTTAGCGTGCTACGTTGGTGCTGTTGTAATAACTCAGTTTCGGCCACTAATCCCTGTTGTAAACTTTGCCACAAGGCCAGTTGCTTATGCGAACGTTTAAAGTCCGCTGCGGTGCAAGCTAAGCCTGCCGCTGTTAAGTGATAGCCGTTAAGCTGATAATCGGTTAGCTGTCGTCCTTCGCGTAATAGCGCGGGCAGTGCAGCGGTAAGCACTTCACCTAATGGATGATGATAATACTCTGCGGCAAAGCTCAGTAATTGCCTTAAGCGTTCAGGCAGTACGGGCGTGTGTTCCAATACGGCGCTAACCGGCTTTAACTGTGTTAGCTCATAGGGGCTGTCGGGTGCCAACTGCCAGACCACACCCACTAATTCGCGTTTACCAAAAGGAACCCGTACCCGACAGCCCTGACTAACCTGAATATCGTCGGGCAGCAGATAATCAAAATGCTGGCGTAGCGGAACGGGCAAGGCGACACGAATAACAGGCACAACAGCTCCTATGGCTGATAGAAAGAGGCTTCAGTTTAAGGAAGGGCGTCAGTGTTGCCAAGTAAAACAAAAAGGCGGGCTTTTTTAGATTCGGTAATTGCAACTTGATTAGCTATCTATTAAACTACGCGCCCTAAATTAACTGTAATTTCGTATGGTGTTTGGCATTAAAAATATGACCAGATAGCGATACGGCCCAATGAGGTAAACCATGAAACCAGGTATTCACCCAGAATATAAAGAAATTACCGCTACGTGTACTTGCGGTAATTCATTCAAAACACGCTCTGCTTTGTGCAAAGACATCCACTTGGACGTTTGCTCAGCTTGCCACCCATTCTACACTGGCAAGCAAAAAGTATTAGATGTTGGTGGTCGTGTTGATCGCTTCAAAAAACGTTTCTCTGTGCTGGGCAGCCGTTAATCGCTGGCAGCAACAAGAAAAACCGGAGCCTAGCCTCCGGTTTTTTTATGCTCAAATTTTACTTCTTTGCTTCTATTGCCAACTGATAGATCATCGTATGCGTTTTGACGATAATTCAGCTGTGTGGCCAGCTTACGTAAACGAGCCGCTTCATTTACATCTTGCTTTACAATAAAACCATTCCGTAACCAGTCAGACATTAGGTATATCGCTTTGGGATTGCGCTGTTGCACGCCCAGCCGCAAATAGCGAATGGCCTGCGCAGTGTTTTGCTCTACGCCATTGCCGGTAGCATAGGCCATTGCTAAAAATGCCGTTGTATCACCGCTGTTGCTGCGAGCTAGTCGCATTGATCTGCGTAGTTCTTTATTGCAATCACTACCTGTGCATACTCTATCTAAATGTACTTCTGGATTAAGGTCTGTGGCCTGTGCAGGGAAAGCTAATAAGCTGACCAGTAACAAACTGCTATTCAGGATAACCTTCATGTTTTTCCTTAAATTAATAAGCGATTAACATTTTCAATTTTAGCGCTTTAGCTTATCTGGTCAAGGGACAAAGGGTTTCTTACCGTAAAAAGTTTAAAATTTGTTATTTATACCCAAGTGACTGCAGATAAAAGCGCTTTTAGCACCGTTCGAAGGGAGTTCGGGAATATACGGTAGTGGGTGATTTTCGGAAAATCTAGTAAATAGATGTCCAGAACTCTTGGCGTCTTTTTGCTTTCTTGTTATAACAGGCTCTGACTGATACTAAAGTCGTAATGATGTGCAATAAACTCGCTGGTACGTCCAGCACGATTGCGGTATTTTTCCAGAACAGAGCTCATTAAAATGAGCCACCATCCGGCCTGCTGTATAACAATAACCATGCAGCCGCAATTTGTACCTGCTCAAATTACTCAGGAAAATTAGAATGTCAGATTTCAGAGAACAAGCCCTACGCTACCACGCCCAACCTCGTCCGGGGAAAATTAGTATAGAGATTAGCAAGCCCGCCGAAACCGTTACCGATCTTGCTTTAGCTTATAGTCCAGGTGTCGCTGAACCAGTGCGGGAAATAGCTGCCGATGTTGACAACGTATATAAGTACACCGCCAAAGGTAATTTAGTCGCAGTGATCTCAAATGGCACTGCCATTCTGGGATTAGGTAACCTTGGGCATATGGCTTCCAAGCCGGTAATGGAAGGTAAAGCCTTATTGTTTAAACGTTTTGCTAATCTGGATTCTATTGATATCGAAGTTAGCCATAGAACGACCGAAGAATTTATTACCACAGTTGCCAATATTGCAGATACCTTTGGCGGTATTAACTTAGAAGATATTAAAGCACCAGAGTGCTTTGAAATTGAAAAAGAGCTGATTAAGCGCTGCAATATTCCGGTGTTTCATGATGATCAGCATGGTACTGCTATTGTTACCGCTGCGGGCATGTTAAATGCGCTGGAGATCCAGGGTAAGGATATCAGTACGGCGATTATTGTTTGTATGGGCGCTGGCGCTGCCGCTATTGCTTGTATGGAGTTGTTGATTAAATGCGGTGCTATGCGCGAGCATATCTATATGTTGGATACCAAAGGGGTTATTCATACGCGGCGGGAAGATTTGAATCAGTATAAGCAGCTGTTTGCTAATAATACCGATAAGAGAACCCTGGAAGATGCTTTAAAAGGCGCTGATGTGTTTGTTGGCGTATCAGGCCCGGACGTATTGCCAGCGGAGGCATTGCAACTGATGGCGGATAAGCCTGTAATCTTTGCCTGCTCTAACCCGGATCCTGAGATAAAGCCTGAATTAGCCCATTCGATACGCAGTGATTTGATTATGGCGACAGGCCGCTCTGATTATCCTAATCAGGTGAATAATGTACTGTGCTTTCCCTTTATTTTTCGCGGTGCCTTAGATGTTCGGGCCAGTGTGATAAATGATCAAATGAAGCTGGCGGCAGTACAGGCCATCCGTGCTATCGCTAAAGAGCCTGTGCCAGAGGCGGTACTTGAAGCGGCACAGGTTAGTTCCTTAACCTTTGGTAAATCCTATATTATTCCCAAACCCATGGATCCACGCTTACTGCCAAGAGTCGCGCGCGCAGTGGCCGAGGCCGCTGTTGCTTCAGGTGTAGCACGTATTGAAATGCCTGCAGGCTACTATCAAGTTTAATATAATATTGCACCCATAAAAAAACCGCCGATTGGCGGTTTTTTTATTCTTCGTCGCTTTCAGCTTCTATAATTACCGGTATAGGTTTACCCATACTGGTTAGGATCTGGCGCACTTCTGTTGGAATTTGATGTGGGTTATCTTTACGTAAGTCTTCATCGGCGGGTAACGGCTGGCCGGTAAAAGCATGTAAAAAGGCTTCACACAGTAATTCGCTATTGGTGGCGTGTCGCAGGTTATTCACCTGGCGACGGGTACGCTCATCCGTTAGCACTTTTAACACATTTAGCGGGATTGACACGGTGATCTTTTTAACTTGTTCTGATTTTTTACCGTGTTCCGCGTAAGGGTGAACATATTCACCGTTCCACTTAGCCATAGGGGTCCCTTGTAATTGGTCGAGAAAAGATTGCTCGCGCAAATGCGGAATTCTACTGTTTTCTCTGTTGCAGTCAAATACTGTGCAACTAATAAACATTATAGACGGCTAAATGGTTTGACTTCCAGTATTAACGTATTATACTTTTAGCCATCTAAACATCCAAACGAGTCTGATATGGCAAAGCGTCATCCTGCAACTATTGCTGCACGAGCGGGTATCGCCGAAGATACCGCCTTTGGTGCTGTTACTCCACCTATTTACTTAACCTCCACCTATGAACTTGAAGCTTTTCGAAAGCCAGGTCCTTATGATTACTCGCGCTCAAACAACCCTACCCGCGACGTGCTGGGAGAAGCGTTAGCTGAGCTGGAAGGTGGGGCGAAAGCGATAGTAACGAATACTGGCATGTCAGCGTGTTTACTGGCACTGCAGCTATTAAAACCAGAAGATACCTTGGTATTTCCGCATGATTGTTATGGCGGTAGCTATCGGATGTTTATTAATTTGGCGCAACGAAAGCAGGCGTTTAACATCCAGATTGTTAATTTTCAGGAAACGGATTGGGCAGAACAAGTACGCTTAGCGCAACCGGCCATGATCTGGTTGGAAACCCCTAGTAATCCATTACTGCAGGTAACTGATATTCGCGCTGTTTGCAAGTTAGCCTCTGCTTTAAATGCCAAAGTGGTAGTGGATAACACTTTTTTATCACCAATACTGCAGCAACCGCTGGCCTTGGGAGCCGATATCGTAGTGCACTCCACTACTAAGTATATTAACGGGCATAGCGATATTATTGGCGGAGCCTTGATTGCAAAAGATGCGGCTATTGGCGACGAGCTAAAATGGTGGGGCAACTGTTTAGGGCTAACCGGTGGCGCTTTGGATGCTTACCTCACTTTGCGCGGCTTAAGAACACTAAGCCCACGGATCCGTTTACAACAGGAAAATACGTTAGCGGTAGTTGATTTCCTGGTTGCGCATCCGCTGGTGGCTAAGGTGTATTATCCGGGCTTGCCATCGCATCCGGGGCATAACATTGCCAAAGCTCAGCAAAGCGGTTTTGGTGCTATGTGTAGTTTCGAGCTGAATGCTGCACCTGAATATCTGCACGATTTCTTTGCCGCACTTACCTATTTTACCTTGGCGCAATCTTTGGGAGGCACTGAAAGTCTGATTTGTCATCCGGCTACGATGACGCATGCCTCGATGGACGCAGCAGCACAGCAGCGGGCAGGTATTAGTGCTACCTTGGTGCGCTTATCGGTGGGTATAGAAGACAGTACCGATTTAGTGGCCGATTTGCAGCAAGCGCTTGCTCAGGTTGCCGCTTGCTTAGAAAAATAATTCAGGATCTATGTATGACATCTAGTCTCGCTGCAGTGCCACTGCAAAAAAAGGTGACGCCGGAACTGGCGGTAGTCGTTGCCGGAACCGGTAATGTCGGAGTTGAATTTTTGCGTTTATTTAGCCGTCAGCAACAGCGGTTAGCTGGCCGCCTAAATGTGACCTTGGCAGGAGTGTTTAATTCACGACAGGCTTTGTTCTCCCCGCTAGTGGATAGTCAAAACTGGTCGGCAGCATTGGCTGATAGTCGCGGCTATCAACTGGCAGATTTAGTCGCCTATCTAAAGCAATTACCCGCACCTAAGGTGCTGGTTGATATAACGCCAAGTCAGGAGTTTGCGCGGCATTACCCGGCTTTTATCGCTGCAGGTTGTCATTTGATTAGTGCTAACAAACAAGGTGTGACTTTACCCGGTAAAGAATACCAGGCGATTCAAGCCGCTTTGCAGCAGCACCAGCTCACCTGGTATAGCAATACGACTTGCGGGGCTGGCATACCGGTGCAAAGGGTGATGCAGGAATTGCTAGACAGTGGCGATGAGATCCGGCGGATCAGTGGTGTCTTCTCTGGCACCTTGTCTTGGCTATTATGTCGCTATGATGGCAGTAAACCCTTTTCTGAGTTTGTGCTAGAAGCACAAGCGCTCGGTTATACCGAACCCGATCCTCGCGATGATCTATCGGGTAAAGACGTGCAGCGTAAATTACTGGTGCTGGCGCGTGAGCTTAAGTTGCCATTAGAATTAACAGACATTCAATTAGAGCCTTTGCTACCGGCAGGCCTGGAGCTTGGCAGTTGGGCTGATTTTTGGTTGCAGCGCGAGCAGTTGGATAGCTTTTTATTAAAGGTATATCAGCAAGCAAGCCTGGAGCACAAGGTGCTGCGTTATGCCGCCTCGTTAACCTTAAAAGGTGAAGTAACCGTTGCCGACGTCAAGCTAGTGGCGGTTGCAAAAGATGATCCTTTAGCGGCACTTGCGCCTTGCGACAATATGTTTGTCATTGAATCTGACTGGTATCAGCAAAGCCCGTTGGTATTAAAGGGGCCTGGCGCTGGCCGTGAGGTTACCGCTGGTGGTTTACACGCTGATCTTGCCGTGCTGACACAGCAAGTTATCTACACACATCAAGGTCGAACAACTGGCTAATAGTAACAATTCGTCTATCTCTTGTTCAGCATCGCTTGGCAAAGCGGTCTGAACTCGGTTAATCTGAGCTTTATGATTAGCTAAGCTATTTGCTGCTGACTAACCGGAACTGCTAAATGCCGTCGTCTCTGTTGTGTTCCCGCTTTTGTTTTTTCCTGCTGTTGTTGCTGGGCAGCATAGCGGTCAGTGCTTCGCAATCAGCCGAGCAAGTACCTGCGTTAGATAACTATTTTAAAGAGACTTTAAATACCCGCAGTGGCTTGCCCCACAATACCATTAATGCCATAGCGCAAACGGCGGATGGTTACTTGTGGTTTGGCACCTGGGAAGGTGTGGCCCGTTATAACGGACGTGAATTTCGGATCTTTGATCGCAGTCCGGAAACCGGATTGCCGGATGTGGGGGTCAGAACTTTTTTTGTTGATCAGCAGCAAACGCTATGGATTGGCGGTTCACGCGGCGGCATAGTTCGGGTGAAGAACGGTCAATGGCAAGCATTGCCCCCGTTAGGTGTGTTGATTAATCGTTTATTGTTAGATAAACAAGAGCGTTTGTGGATTGCCACCGAAGGCAAAGGTTTGTTTATGCAGAACGCTGCGGGCGAGCGTGTGCAGTATCTGCGGCAGGATGGTCTGCCTTCTGAGCAAATTCATAGTTTAATCCAGGATAAGCACGGCAGGATCTGGGTTGGCACTTCAGATGGTCTAGTTTATTTGGACGAGCAATTACAAATTCAACCTGTTGCCGCGGATCAATATAATGGTGTTCCGGTATTCGCTTTGGCGCTCAATCAACAAGGGGAGTTATTGGTTGGTACTGAACGCGGCTTATTTTTATCAACAGCTGCTAGTATTGAGCCTATTACGCTATTAGACAACGTACCTGTGTCTGCGTTGTTATTTGAAAATGAGCAGATCCTTTGGATAGGGACTATCGATCGCGGTTTGTTGCGCCAACACGCGGGAATAATTGAAGAGCTCGATATTCGGCAAGGTTTACCGAACAACCGTATATTGGCATTGTTACTGGACAGTGAGCAGAACCTATGGGTTGGCACTAACGGCGGTGTTTTCCGGTTGCGGGATGCCCCCTTTAGTACTTTTATCACTGATCAGGGGTTAGCGGGCAACTATGTGCGTACCGTGTTATCACACTCCGATGGCTGCATGTATATTGGTACTAGCCGTGGGCTAAGCCGTTATTGTGCTGGTGAAATTGACACTATCGATTTAAGTGCGGTGAGCGTTGGTCAGTCTGTGCTGAGCTTGGCCGAAGGGCCAAAGCAAAGCTTATGGGTAGGAACTTATGCCGATGGCTTAATAGAGCTTTATCAAGGCGAGATAAAGCGGCATTTCCATACGAATAATGGTCTTCCAGCGAATGAAGTGCGTGCTGTCCTGCCATTAGTTGATGGTACCGTCTGGGTAGGAACTGCCTTAGGAGCCAGCCGGATCACTACCGAGGGTATAACAACCTTTGGGCGTGAAGATGGTTTGCCCAGTCCCTTTATCATGGCTTTGTACCAAAGCGTTGATGGCAGAGTATTTATTGGCAGTGGTGCCGGTGTTGCCATTCTGGAAAATGACAAATTAACACCTCTAAATCTTACCCAGTTTGATGATACAAACTATGCTTTTGGTTTTACTGAAGATTTATCCGCCGGGCTACTCTGGATGGCAACTGATCGCGGCTTGCTTGCTTATGACCTGCAGTCCGGTCAAATAACTATGATAGGGCGTGATCAAGGCATGCCTTTTGATAAGTTATTTCAATTAGTGATTGATAAGCAGGGTTATTTCTGGGTTAGCAGCAATAGAGGTGTCTTAAGGATAAGCCGCAGTCAGGCGCTTGACGTGCTAGCCGGTACACGTAGTCGGGTAGATATTGAACTGTTTGGCGAAAGTGATGGCATGGCGAGTGCTCAAGCTAATGGTGGCTCAGCAAAAGCGGCAGCGTTACACACTGATGGTTCAGTCTGGATTGCTACCTCAATTGGAGTTAGTCGGGTGCAGCCCGAGCGTTTGCAGCAATTCGCCACTATGTTACCACCGGTGGTGATTGAGCAATTGTTAGTGGATGGGCGGAATCTGACATTTAGTGAAACGCAAGTGCTGCCTGCCGGCACTAACCGGGTGGAAATTCAGTATGCAGGCCTTGGTTATATTATGTCGCAGCGTATTCAATATCGAACCTTGTTAGAAGGATTTGATCAGGACTGGGTGCTGCGTGGGTCCTATATTTCTGCGGAATATACCAATTTACCACCAGGACACTATCGATTTAGAGTCAGTGCAGCCTATCCTAGCGGTGATTGGAGCCAGAATGAAGCTGAATTGATGCTGGAGATCTTGCCGCACCTGTGGCAGCGTCAGTGGTTTCAGGTGTTAGTTGTATTTGCGATGTCGATACTGCTACTGCTAGCGATTCGTTGGCGTTTAGCCAGTTTAAAGCGCAATGAGCTACGCTTGCTGAAGCTGGTTTCTGAGCAAACTACGGAATTACAATTGTTGGCCAGGCAAGATGCACTAACTGGTTTAGCCAATCGGCGGGCTTTTGATGAGGCTCTACAACATGAATATCTCCGTGCGCAACGAACCCAATCTACGCTCTGTTTGGCGTTGTTGGATGTCGATCATTTTAAGCAGGTGAACGACAAGCTATCCCATGCTGTCGGTGACGAAGTACTTAAGCGCATTGCTGCAGTACTTAAACAACAAAGCCGCACTGTAGATATGTTGGCGCGCTGGGGCGGTGAAGAGTTTGTCATCCTATTGCCCGATACCACCCTGGATGATGCAGCGGAAGTGTGTGAACGCTTACGCCAGAAAATCGAAAAACTTGATCTTAGTGAGTTAGCGGCAGATTTAAAAATGACAGTAAGTATCGGTTTGACTACAAATTATAAATTGGCGTTACCGCAATTACTCATCAGTGCTGATAAAGCCTTGTATCAGGCGAAACGGCAAGGACGCAATAGATTAGTGATGGCAGATGGCAATAATTGATTAATGGATAATAATTCAATAAAACAGCATAATAATTCTTGATTGTGCATGTTCTTCGTTCTACACTAGGCACCGATTTGTGCTATAACTGGTAGCCTGTTTTTTTCATTTTAAGAGTTGTTCATGTCAGTAGATAATCAAAATGTCAAAATTCGCAGTGCCGTGCTTGGCGCTGCAGGCTATAGCGGTGCAGAACTGTGTGCCTTGCTTACGGCAAACCCTTATTTTGAGCTATGTTATGCCTTTGCCTCTGGTGGCAGGGATCCTGAACCATTTGCTAGCTTGTATCCACGGTTTCAACAGCAAATTGATATTATGGTCGAGCCGTGGTCAGATGCGCTGATTGATACACTGGAAATAGATGCTGCCTTTTTAGCCTTACCACATGAAGCGAGTGAAGCTATAGCACCTAAATTATTGGCGAAAGGCATTAAAGTATTTGATTTATCAGGCGCTTTTCGTTTAAAACAGCCAGAGCTTTATCCACAGTATTATGGTTATGCTCACCAACATCCTGAACTATTAGCGCAAGCGGTGTATTCTTTAATGGAATGGCAAACCTGCCCCTTGGGCGATTTGGTCTCCGTACCAGGTTGTTACCCTACTGCGTGTTCGCTAGCGCTATTACCGGTATTAAAAGCTAATCTGGTGGCTGATGATTGCATCCCGGTGATCAGTGCCACCAGTGGCGTATCAGGTGCAGGCCGTAAAGCTAGCCTAAGTACGTCATTCTGCGAAGTAGGGTTGAATGCTTATGGATTCTTTAAGCACCGTCACCGTCCGGAAATTGAGCAAAACCTTGGTCGGAAGGTGGTATTTACCCCACATTTAGGCAATTTTAAGCGCGGTATTCTGGCGACTTGTGTCGTGACATTACAAGCCGGTGTTACACCTGCCCAAGTCAACGAGGCATTTAAAGCTGCATATGGTACTAAGCCATTAATCCGTTTTAGCAGTAAGTCGCCTAATGTCGCTGATGTGGCCGGTACACCGTTCTGTGATCTGTTTTGGCAACAAGATGGCGAGCAACTGGTGATTATGTCGGCTATCGATAATTTATTAAAAGGCGCTGCTGCTCAAGCTATGCAAGCGGCCAATGTGCGTTTTGCCAAACCAGAAACGGCAGGTTTATTACCCGGAGCCTTAGTATGAAGCCAGTAGTACTGAAGATGGGTGGTCGCTTATTGCAGGATCGCAACGCACTAGACGCCTTATTGGCCGTATGCGCCACCATAAAACAACAACGGCCAGTTATTCTGGTGCATGGCGGTGGCGACCAAGTTGACCAATGGTTGGCTAAATTTGGTTTTAACACCGAAAAGATTGATGGTCAGCGGGTGTCGCCGGCTGAGCAAATGCCGATAATTACCGGCGCCTTAGATGGTGCAGTGAATGCCGAAATGGTTAGCCGTGCCATGTTACAAGGGCTAAATCCGGTGGGACTGAACTTGTCAGCCGGTAATGCTTGCCAGTTTGGCGTTAACACCCGGCTTGGCGCGGTAGGTATTGCCAAACCAGCTGATGCGACCTTACTTGACGTATTACTAAATCAGGGGTTTACCCCGGTATTCAGTTCTATTGGTATTGGTAGCGAAGGCCAGTTGTTAAACGTGAATGCGGATCTGGCCGCAGCGGCGATATGCCAGTTAGTGAAAGGCCAGCTGGTACTTCTGACCGACGTTCCGGGCATTCTAGATGGCAACATGCAGCTTATTCCAGAATTGTCTAAGGAACATGCGATGCAGCTAGTTGAGCAGGGCGTGATTAAAGGCGGTATGAAAGTAAAGCTGGATGCGGCTTTAGACACTGCTGCTGCGCTTAAAAGTAACATAGTTGTAGCAGGCTGGCAAACGCCGGATGATTTAATTAACCTGATGCAGGACAAGCCCGTGGGCACCTGTATTTTATACTAACCTTAGCACCTGCAGGTGCTTTATTAATAAGGATACCGCTTAGCGGATAACGCGTGTTTTATGAGTAAATTAACCCAGCTGCTATGTTTAGCTGAACTGGATCAAGCACAACTGTCAGCCTTACTGGATCTGGCCCTGGATATCAAAAAATCTCCGCAAACGTATAAGCATGCGTTGCAAGATCGCAGCATTGCGCTGCTGTTTGAGAAGCCATCACTGCGCACTCGTGTCAGCTTTGATGTTGGTATTAATCGGCTTGGCGGTCATAGCGTCTATCTGGACTTGCAAGATGGTGCTATGGGAGGACGCGAGTCGGTTGAAGATTTTGGTAGTAATTTGGCCTGCTGGACCGATGCTATAGTAGCACGAGTTTACTCACAAAAAACCTTAGTGCAATTAGCGTTAAGTAGTAAAAAACCCGTTATTAACGCCTTAAGCGATCTGTATCACCCATGTCAGGCGTTGGCCGATTTGCTCACGTTAAAAGAACAGTACGGTGATTTAACCAAGGTACATTTAGCCTTTGTTGGTGATGGTAATAACGTTTGTCATTCATTGATGCTCGGCGCTGCTATTATGGGGATGGACCTGACAGTGGTTACGCCACAAGGCTTTGGACCTGATGCTCATGTGTTGCTCAAAGCACAAGAAATGGCACGCCAGAGCGGCGCTAAACTTACCTTGAGTCAGCATGTTTCTTCGGCAGCTGGCGCCGATGCCATTTACACCGATACCTGGTTGTCGATGGGCACACGTGCCGACCCGGCATTGATTGAGCAACTTTTTACACCTTATCAGATCAATACTGCTGTTATGCAGCGGTTGGCAGTAAAACATTTTATGCATTGTTTACCCGCACATCGTGGTCAGGAAGTGACCAGTGAAGTGTTGGATAGTGAATATTCTTTGGTGCTGCAGCAAGCCGAAAACCGGATGCATGCCCAAAATGCCGTATTAGTCAGTTTATTTAGTTGAGGTTGATGATGAGCGTTAAAAACGTTAAGAAAGTAGTATTGGCCTATTCAGGTGGTTTAGATACGTCGGCGATAGTGCCTTGGTTAAAAGATAACTATGATTGTGAAGTTATTGCCTTTGTTGCCAATGTGGGGCAAGGCGACGAAGAGCTGGCCGGTGTAGAAGAGAAAGCACTCAAGTCAGGCGCAAGTAGCTGTTATGTCGTGGATTTACGCGAAGAGTTGGTAAACGAAGTGATTTTCCCGACGTTGAAAACTGGCGCAGTATACGAAGGTCAATACCTGTTAGGTACTTCAATGGCCCGTCCGGTTATTGCCCGTGCTCAGGTTAAGTTAGCCTTAGAGCTGGGTGCCGATGCGCTTTGTCATGGTTGCACCGGTAAAGGTAACGATCAAGTCCGCTTTGAAGGTGCTTTCGCGGCACTGGCACCACAGTTAACGGTAATCGCGCCATGGCGTGAATGGGAGTTCAATTCTCGTCAGTCACTGTTAGACTATTTAGCCGAGAAAAAGATCCCAACTACGGCTTCTGCTACCAAAATTTATAGCCGCGATGCCAACCTGTGGCATATTTCGCATGAAGGCGGTGAAATCGAAAACCCCTGGAATGAACCTTCCGACCAAATCTGGATGTGGACCAAGTCACCTGAGCAAGCACCTGATCAAGCCGCTTATGTTGAGCTGAGCTTCGTAGCGGGTGAGCTGACCCAAGTAAATGGTCAAGCTATGGGTGGGGTTGCTGCCATTGAATTGTTAAACGAAATTGGTTCAGAGCACGGCGTAGGCCGGATTGATATCGTAGAAAACCGCTTAGTCGGCATGAAATCCCGTGGTTGCTACGAAACGCCGGGTGGCACAATTTTACTGGCCGGTTTAAAAGGCTTAGAAGCGCTGGTGTACGATCGTACCTCACTAAAATACCGTGAAGAAGTCGGTCAGGAATTTGCGCAGCTGGTATACGATGGACGCTGGTTTACGCCATTAAAAGACGCCTTGCTGGCTGCTGCTACTTCGCTGGCGCAACAACTAACGGGCGATGTAGTAATTAAGCTGTATAAAGGTAACGTTACCGTGGCAAAACGCCGCTCGCCAAACAGCCTTTATTCTGAAGCTTTTGCTACCTTTGAGGGCGATGAAGTTTATAACCAAAAAGATGCAGAAGGCTTTATCCGGTTATACAGCCTGGCAAGCCGGATCCGTGCCTTGCACGCGAAAAAGGATTAAGCATTATGGCTATGTGGGGAGGTCGCTTTACCGAAGCGACATTGGCAGAGTTTCGGGAGTTTAACGATTCCTTAAGCTTTGATTATCAGTTAGCGCTGCAGGATATCGAAGCCTCCAGAGCTTGGGCGGCGGGGTTATTAAAAGCGGGTATTATTAATCAGGCTGAAGCACAACAGTTAGACGCTGGCTTAGCTGATTTAGCTGTAGCAATTGAGACCGATCCTAAGCTGCCGTTGCAAACGCAGGAAGAGGATATCCATAGCTGGGTAGAAGCCCAGTTAACCGCTAAACTCGGTGCAGTGGCAAAAAAACTGCACACCGGCCGTAGCCGTAACGACTTAGTGGCAACCGATTTACGGTTGTGGACCCGACTGAATGCTGACCATGTGCGTCAGTCCTTGTTGGCGGCGATTAAAGCCCTATTGGTGTTTGCTGAGCGCGCCAACACTTCCGTGATGCCGGGTTTTACTCACTTGCAACGCGCCCAGCCGGTATTAGTGGCACATTGGGCCTTAGCCTATGTGGAAATGTTTAAACGCGATTTGGGCCGCTTAGAAGATGCGGTAGCACGTCTGGATAGTTGTCCGTTGGGTTGTGGTGCCTTAGCCGGCACCGGTGTGGCTATTGACCGGCATACATTAGCGCAACGTTTAGGTTTTACTTTACCTGCAGCCAATAGCTTAGATGCGGTTTCTGATCGTGACTATGTAGTAGAACTCTCTGCTGCGGCCAGCTTGTGTATGACCCATTTATCGCGTTTATCAGAAGATGTGATCTTTTTCTGCTCAGGCGAAGCGGGTTTCTTTAAGCTGGGGGATGCCATCAGTAGTGGTTCATCCTTAATGCCACAGAAAAAGAACCCAGATGTGTTTGAGCTACTACGGGGTAAAACCGGTCGGGTGTTGGGTCATCTGGTCGCCATTATTCATGTGCTCAAAGGCTTACCCTTGGCATACAACAAAGATATGCAGGAAGACAAGCAGGGCTTTTTTGACCTGATGGCGACCTGGCAACAATCGTTGTTAGTACTGGCAACGGTACTACCTCATCTAAGCGTGAATGAAGCACAGTGTCGCCGTGCAGCAGAGCTCGGTTACAGTAATGCTACTGATCTGGCTGACTACCTAGTGGCGAAAGGCATTCCGTTTCGTGATGCACATGAGCTCTCTGGTTCTCTGGTGTTAAAAGCTTCTGCCGCGAAGGTGGCGTTAGAAGCCTTACCTTTAGCGGAAATGCAACAAGTATGCTCGCTGATTGGCGAGGATGTTTTTGCGGCGTTAACCATTGAAGCCGGTTTAGCCAAACGTAATGCCTATGGCGGTACCTCGCCAGAGCAAGTGTTGGCGGCGTTAAAGCAAAGTCAGCTTTGGTTTGACAGCTTGTTAGGATAAACAAGACATAAAAAAACCGGCGAAAGCCGGTTTTTTTATGTCAAAGATTGGATAAAAGTTATTTTATATTTTTAGTCAGTTTTTAAAATAACTCATCAAGCTCAGTGGCTTTGTCCTGCTTATCATCGCCAAACTGGATCTGCGGTATGCTACCTGACACGTACTGTGTGGGCTCAGTACCCAGTTTAAAAAACTCAAAGGCGCTGGTGTAATCATTACGACGGCTTAATAAGCCTGAGGCTAAATCGATACGCACGGAGGATATACCGACTGGCGCAGCGCTGCTTTGTTCGGGATAAGCCGGTAATACATCGCGCATAAAGCTAAGCCAGGCGGGTAAGGCGGTGCGAGCGCCTGCTTCAATGCCGGAGCTTTGCTCTCGGCCTAAATTCGCATTCCAGGTTGCCCGGCCTAAGCTGCGATTCGCGTCATCGAAACCCACCCAGCTAGTGACTGCTAACTGCGGGGTAAATCCAGAAAACCAGGTATCTTTCGAATCATTGGTCGTACCGGTTTTGCCGGAGATGTCACGCCGGCGTAATTCTTGTACTTGCCTGGCTGTACCATTCCAACCGGTACCCTGGCGCCAGTCACCGCCACCCCAGACACTGCTTTTTAAAGCATCTGCAATCAAAAAAGCATTTTGTGGACTAATGACCTGAGGTGCGCGAACTGGCTGCAGTTCAAGATTATCCGGCAAGTTATCGGTAACTGTAGTGCTGTTGGCTGCAACATCTGGTTGTGGGCAGTTATCGCATGCTAAGGCTGGTTTATGCTGGTAAATCAGTTCATTTTCGGCATTAAATACCTTATCGACAACATAAGGTTGTACCAGATAACCGCCGTTAGCAAAAACAGCATAGCCAGTAACGACTTCTAAAGGCGTTAATGAGGCAGAACCTAAGGCCAGAGTCTCATTGCGTGGTAAATCGGTTGCGGCAAAGCCAAACTTTTGCAACTGGGCGATGCTAGCGTCAATGCCGACACCACGCAGTAAGCGGATTGATACCACGTTTTTCGATTTAGCCAGTGCTTCGCGAATTCGAATTGGGCCATCGTATACTGCTGGTGAATTGCGTGGCCGCCAAGCAATACCCGCATTGCTATCCCATTGGTGAATAGGTGCATCGTTCATAATGCTGGCCAGTGTGTAGTTTTGCTCTAGCGCGGCAGAATAGATAAAAGGTTTGATATTAGAGCCTACCTGCCGTTTTGCCTGAGTAACCCGGTTAAACTGGCTTTGTGCAAAGCTGTAACCACCAACCAAGGCTCTGATAGCACCATTGTTTGGATCCAGAGCTACAAGAGCACTACTTACCGTTGGTATCTGGCTCAGGCGCCAATTGTCATCTTGCTGGCGTACGAGAATATGCATACCAGGTGCGAGGATTGTCGCCGCGGATTTCGGCGCTGTTCCTTGGCGCTCATCGCTGATATAGCTTCTGGCCCATTTCAACGCATCCCATTCCAGCGTGACTAACTGACCGCCTTTCAACATCACTTCGGCGCTTTGCTGTGCAACCTTGGTAACGACTGCAGGGACCAAATCTTCAATACCTTGTTGCTGATCCAAATACTGTTGCAGCGCTAACTCATCTAACCGCTCGGATTCAACGAATTCCGGTGTATCACCATCGTTGTTCGACAAGCTTGCTTGCCAAGCTAAGGCTACGGGGCCACGATAGCCGTGACGCTCGTCGTAATCATAGAGATTTTGCTGCAGTGCACGACGTGCCGCAGTTTGCTGTTCACTGGTTACTGTGGTGTAAACTTTGAAACCATCAGAGTAGGTCATTTCTTCGCCAAAGCGTTCTACCATCTGTTGGCGTACCATTTCAGCGATATAAGGCGCAGAAGCGGTAATTTGTGCGCCGTGCAAGCGGCTGGTGACTGGCGCTAAGAGCGCCATTTCGTAAGTCGCTCGGTCAATCGCACCAGTGTCCAGCATGCGGCCTAATACCACGTTGCGTCGTGCTCTGGCATTGCTGGCTGACCGCACCGGATTTAGAATAGAAGGCGCTTTGGGTAAACCCGCGATAATCGCCATTTCATCAACAGTTAGTTCATTAACTGTTTTACCAAAATAAACCTGAGCTGCAGCACCGACCCCGAAGGACCGTTGACCCAATTCAATTTTATTTAAATAGAGTTCTAAAATTTCATCTTTGGTCAGCAGTTGTTCGATATGAAAAGCGAGAAAAATTTCTTTTACTTTACGCATAATCTTTTTCTCCCGGGAGAGAAAGAAATTACGCGCAAGTTGTTGGGTAATAGTACTGGCACCCTGGCTTAGTTCGCCTGACGTTGCCACTACCGTTGCTGCACGCATGATACCAATAACATCAATACCAGGGTGTTCATAGAAACGGGTATCTTCGGTTGCCAGAAAAGCCTGAATGAGCAGTGGTGGCATCTCGTCTAGTTTCAGTGGAATACGGCGCTGTTCACCAAACTGCGAGATTAATTCGCCATCGGCGGTAAAGACTTGCATCGGTGTTTGCAAGCGAACGTCTTTTAAGGTAGCAACATCCGGCAGCTCATCTTTTAGTAGTAGATAAGTAATAAAAATAGCCATTATGCCAAACAGCGTTGCCAGCAAAAATGCAATTAAAAGCTTTTTAAACCACGACACCTGGTGCCCCCAATTTTTAACTCCCAATTTCGCTTTAAGGCTGCTAGTATATATTTATTAGACTGAGATTAAACGCTTTTTCTTGCTAAAAACTTGTGTCTGAACTAAGAATAATTTAACAAAAACGGATAAATAATTAAGTGGCTACTTGGCGCTATGATTAAAAGCCTGTTCAGTAAACAATCACCTGTTATGGTGGGCATTGATATTGGTTCCCACTCGGTCAAAGCCATATTACTAAGCTTGCATAGTGGTTATTACAGAGTCGAAGCCTTTGCCGTAGAGCCTATGGCGAAAGGGGCTATGTCTGATAGAGAAATTCAAGACATCGAAGCCGTTGGTAATGTTTTAACCAAAATACGTAAGAAGATTCCTCGTTCTGTTAAATTTGCTGCTGCCGCTATTTCCGGTTCTACCGTGATCAGTAAAATTATTTTCATGGATGTGTCCTTAACGGATGCTGAACTTGAAAGTCAGATCGAGGTTGAAGCCGACACTTTGATCCCTTATCCGCTGAACGAAGTGAGTTTAGATTTCGAAAAACTGGATGTAAATGAAGCCGATCCTTCGAAGGTCAACGTACTGCTTAGCGCCGCCCGAACTGAGAGTGTTGAAGCTCGTGTAGCCGCTCTGGCTGGTGGCGGCTTTTCAGCCAAAGTCATTGATGTTGAAAGTTATGCGCTAAGTCGAGCGGCGGAGTTATGTTTAACTCAGCTGCCTACCGACGCAGTAAATAAAGTCGTGGCACTGGTCGATATTGGTGCAACGATGACATTACTTAGTATCGTTGAATCTGGCAAAACCTTGTATACCCGGGATCAGATTTTTGGTGGTGAGCAGTATACCCGCAGTATCCAGTCTTATTACAACAAGAGCTATGAAGAGGCTGAATCTGCCAAAGTGACGGGGGATTTACCCCCAAATTATACTTTTGAAGTGTTAGCTCCCTTTCAGACCATGTTGTTACAGCAAATTCGCCGTGGTATTCAGATGTATTTAACCAGTAGCGGTAAAGATGGCATAGATTATCTGGTTATCTCTGGTGGCTCGGGGTTGATAGAAGGCATAGATAAACTACTGATTGATGAATTGGGGATCCACACTGTTATCGCTAATCCGTTTAGTAGTATGGAAGTGGCAACGTCTGTCGAACGAGATATGCTGGATAAATGTGCCCCGCAATTGATGGTAGCAAGCGGGTTAGCACTTAGGAGTTTTACGTCATGGCATATATAAATCTACTGCCTTGGCGTGATGTCGCACGTAAAGAGCGCCAAAAAAACTATGTTATGACACTAGCATTAACCGCTTTAGCCAGTTTTCTTTTATTTTTCGTTATTAATCAAATATATAACGCCCGCCTTGATGGTCAAGCAAAACGTAATCAGTATTTAGAAAGTGAAATCCGTATTTTAGATCAACGTATTGCTGAAATTCGTAATTTAAACGAAACCAAACGCAGTTTGCAGCAGCGTATGACCTTGATTGAACAACTGCAAGGAAGCCGAAATCTTGGCACACAAATTATGTCTGAGATTGCCAATATTGTGCCTAACGGCGTGTATTTGACGCAATTGGAAAAGAAAGGCTCGATGTTATTACTGGTAGGAAAAAGTGAATCAAATAACCGGCTGTCAAACATGCTGCGTGATGCTGAGCAATCAGAATTACTAACTGAGCCATATCTGGAGTTTATTCAAGCGGGTCGAGAGCGTTCCAGCCTGTTAAGCGATTTCCGGATGCACTTAAAAATTAGTGGTTATGAAGCGCTAGAACAGGCGTCAGCACCCGCCGCGAGTACGCAAGGAGGCCGTAGATGAGCCTCAATATGAAATTATCAGAGATCGATATTAACGATCTGGATTTGGAGAACATGGGCTCTTGGCCCGTTACGGTAAAAGTCATTTTTGCCATTATTGTTGCCGCATTAGTATCAATTTTGAGCTATTATTTACTTATTGATAGTAAGATTGATCAACTACGGGCAGATAAGCAGAAAGAAACCGAGCTACGTCAGTTATATCAAAGCCGCTATGCCGCTGCTGTGAATTTAGAGGCTTATCGGGAGCAGATGAAGGAAATGGAACAAACCTTTTCTTTTCTGTTAAAGCAGTTACCAACCACACATGAAACGCCCGGGCTATTGGATGATATTACCTATGTCGGCACGACTAGTGGCTTGAATTTTCTTAAGATTAATTGGGAACCGGAAGTAGAAAAAGAATTTTACACTGAGTTACCAATACGGATCGATGTAGTCGGCGATTATCACCAGTTTGGTAATTTTGTTAGCGAGGTTGCCAAATTACCCAGAATTGTTAGTTTGCACGATTTTACCATTCAGGCCGATGGAGATAACCGCCTGCGTTTTAATGTGGTAGCCAAGACATACCGCTATAAGGAAAGCACGCAATGAGAGTTATCCTTACAGCCAGTATCGCACTGTTGTTATTAAGCGGTTGCTTTGATGATCTTAATGACATTCAGGCACATATGGATACTGTTAAAGCAAATACCCGGCAACGGGTAGAGCCATTACCACAAGCGAAAGAATTTACGCATATAGCTTATGCTGCTTCAAGCCAGCGCAGTCCTTTTGCAGAACCTACGCCGGAAGCTATTCAAGACCGTTTTTTACAACAGCAAGATTGTTTGCATCCCGATCCGAAGCGACGTAAAGAATTATTAGAGCGTTTTGCTTTAGATAACTTAAAAATGCGTGGCACTCTCGGTGATGGTAATAAACTTTGGGCCTTGGTTGAATCTGCCGATAAGTCATTACATAGAGTCACGTTAGATAATTATATGGGCTTATTCCACGGTAAAATTACCCGGGTAGAACCTACTTATATCGATTTACTGGAATTAATTCCTGACGGCTCGGGCTGCTGGGTAGAGCGAACCACAAGAGTCCAAATGTTCGATGCGGCGACAGCAGGTAACTAGATGTGCGAGTGAATCATGGATAAATTAACTAAAAATAAAAAAGTAGGATTCAAAGGTAGCCGGCTGGCAGTGTTAGCATGGTTGTTAGCTGCTCTGCCAGCTACAGCCGCACCTTTACTGTATGAGGTTCGTTACAATCCATTGCTCAACGGTGAAACCGAGATTGAGTTTGTTTTTGATGAACCCCTACAACAAGAACCACAGATCCAGGTATTAGCCACTCCCGCCCGGTTAAGTGTTAATTTTGCGCAAGCAGACTTAGAGCAGCGGCTAGCGGAGGTAGCAATTGAACGGGCTGGTGTAACCAATGTACGCTCATCGTTGACCGAGCAAGGTGTCACCTCAGTTATTGGTATGGACTCGCTTAAAGTTTATCGGACCCGTCTTACTGATAATGTGTTTGCGGTGCATTTGGCTGATACACCGCAGGTTGTGCGTCCTGGTGCAGTATCTGAAATTAACCCAAGCTTTATTAACCAGCTACAAGCTATTGATTTTCGGCGGGGGGATAAAGGAGAAGGCCGTATTTTGGTGTTCTTAAAAGAAAATGCTGCCGCGGTAGACGTACAAGAACGCTTGGGTAAGCTGGAGATTGAATTCCACAATACCGCCATTCCGGATGAGTTGTTATATCAGTTAGATGTGGTTGATTTCGCAACCGTGGTAAAAGGTGTCGAAACATTTAAAGACGAAACGTCAACCCGACTAGTAATCGATACTACAGAGCAATTTACCTACAACTATCAGCAAATAGATAATATTTTTACCGTAAGTTTGCAGCGGGATGCCAGCAGTCGCAGTATTTTAGGGGCCGGGCGAGATTATAAGGGCCGGGCTATTTCGTTAAACTTTCAGGATATTCCTGTGCGTACCGTGCTGCAAATTATCGCCGATTATAATGGCTTTAATTTAGTCACCAGCGATTCTGTAACAGGTAATATTACCTTGCGGCTGGATGGTACACCCTGGGATCAGGCACTAGATATTGTGCTGCGTGTTAAAGGGCTGGATAAACGCATGGAAGGCAATATTCTGATGGTTGCACCGACAGAAGAATTGGCCTCACGTGAAGCTCGAGAGTTAGAAGCGCGGCAGCAGGTTGAACAGCTAGAGCCGTTGTTCTCCGATTTTTTGCAAATCAATTATGCAAAAGCGGCTGATTTAGCGGGGTTATTATCGAACAAAGACGCTACATTACTTTCGGCACGCGGCAGTGTTGTGGTTGATGAGCGTACTAATACTATTTTAATTAAAGATACCGCGCGCAATATTGAAAGTGTGCGCCGTTTAATTGAACGTTTAGACATTCCGGTACGTCAGGTATTAATTGAATCCCGCATTGTTACCGTCAATGATAATGTTACCGATGAATTGGGGATCCGTTGGGGTTTTAGCGATCAGCAAAGTAGCAGTGGTGGTAATCTTGGTGTTTCTGGCAGTGCTGACGGCGCCAATGGTATCTCTACTGGTAACTTCCCCGCGTTGGATGATCGCTGGAACGTTAATCTACCTGTCACCAATCCTGCCGGTAGTATTGCTTTTCATGTAGCCCGGCTAGCGGACGGTACCTTACTTGATTTAGAGCTGTCAGCTTTGGAGCAAGAAAACAAGGGTGAAGTTATTGCCAGCCCGCGTATTACTACTTCCAACCAAAAAGAGGCGCGGATTGAGCAAGGGGTTGAAATTCCCTACGTGCAGGCGGCATCCAGTGGGGCAACCACTGTCGAGTTTAAAAAGGCAGTATTAAGTCTGACGGTAACACCGCAAATCACTCCAGACAATAAAATTATCCTGGATTTGGTGATTACGCAGAACACCCGGGGGGAAACGGTACAAACACCGACAGGTCCTGCGACAGCGATTGATACCCAGCAAATTATGACCCAGGTACTGGCTGATAACGGCGAAACCATCGTACTAGGCGGCATTTATCAGCAGCAAATAGTGTCAACCGTGAGTAAGGTGCCGCTATTAGGGGATATTCCTTATCTTGGCGTGATGTTTCGTAATAAACGTGAGCTAAACGAAAAAAGCGAGCTGTTAATTTTTGTAACACCACGGATCTTGGCCGAAGGTCAATAGCGTTAATCGCTAAAGTGAGGTGCTAGTTGCTGACTATCTCCTCTGCTAACCGGCTTGTCAGAATTAACTTGCCAATGAAAGGGCATTCCTGACATAATTCAGCGCTTCAAATTTTCGTGGGAGCCTAGCGGTCCTTGAATTCAACTTTTCTTTGAGTTAGCTGATTTAGCAATACGACATATGGCAGAAAAACGTAATATCTTCCTAGTGGGTCCTATGGGTGCCGGTAAAAGCACAATCGGCCGCCATTTAGCAGACATGCTGCATCTTGAATTTTATGATTCTGATCAGGAAATTGAACGCCGCACCGGTGCTGATATCGCCTGGGTTTTTGATCTAGAGGGTGAGGAAGGCTTTCGCGTGCGCGAAGAAGGCGTGATTCAGGATCTGACCGAATTACAAGGTATAGTATTGGCAACGGGTGGTGGCTCAGTACTGAGTAAAGAAACCCGTAATCGCTTATCTGCACGTGGCATCGTGGTTTACCTTGAAACACCGATTGAAAAACAGGTTGCCCGCACACAGCGCGATAAAAAGCGTCCTTTACTACAAACTGAAGAAGAACCAAGAGAAGTATTGGAGCGATTGGCAGCTGAGCGTAACCCGTTATATGCTGAAATTGCAGACTTTACTGTGCGTACAGACGAGCAAAGTGCCCGGGCTGTAGCAAATCAAATTATTGAAAAACTCGGTTTTTAACACCACTTTTTATTTTTGAAGGAGAACTGCTAATGCAAAGAGTTGATGTACAACTTGGCGAACGCAGCTACCCTATTCATATAGCAAGTGAATTCCCTGCTTTACTACCTGAGCTAGCTAGTGCGGCTCAGGTAGTGATTATTTCCAATCCCTTGGTTGCGAACCTTTACCTTAAACCCGTCGCGGCTTTATTCCAGCAGCCGCCAAAACATTTTCTATTGCCTGACGGCGAAGCTCATAAAACGCTATCTTCTTTTGAGCAAGTGATGTCTTTTTTACTTGAGCAAAAGGTTTCTCGAGACGTAGTGTTGGTTGCTTTAGGCGGTGGGGTTATCGGTGACCTGACTGGCTTTGTCGCGGCTTGTTATCAACGCGGAGTGCGCTTTGTACAAATTCCCACCACCTTATTGTCTCAAGTAGATTCTTCAGTGGGTGGTAAAACCGCGGTGAATCATCCGCTAGGCAAAAATATGATTGGTGCTTTTAAGCAGCCAGAGCAGGTACTTATTAACACCGCTGTGCTGCAGACGTTAGCGCCGCGCGAATTTGCCGCTGGTATGGCAGAAGTGGTGAAGTATGCGTTGCTTGGTGATCCGCAATTTGCGGCTTGGTTACTGCAACATACTGCAGCGATTAAACAGCAAGATGCCAATACATTGGCGCAGATGATTCGTCATTGTTGTCAGATGAAAGCCGACACTGTTAGCCGTGATGAAACAGAACAGGGCGACCGGGCTTTACTTAATCTGGGGCATACCTTTGGCCATGCCATCGAAGCTTTTCTGGGCTATGGTACGTGGTTACATGGGGAGGCTGTTGCCGTTGGTATGCTAATGGCGACCAAACTTTCATTCAGTCGTGGCTGGGTAACTGCTGCTGAGCTCGAACTAACTAAAACACTGATTGCTGCCTTTGATTTACCGTTAGTCGCACCTGAGTCTATGCATATAGATGATTTCCTGCCTTTTATGAAAACGGACAAAAAGGTTAAGGCTGGCAAAATGCGTTTTGTGCTACCCACCGCTCTGGGCAAAAGCACCGTAGTTGCTGATGTTTCCGAGAGCGAGCTGCGTCAAGTTTTCGCCTGATGAAAGTACGGGGCCTGCAACAACAATTGGCCGCTTCAACTTATTTGCTGCCTTCGCAGCGTGATGTGCTATCCCGATTACTATTTCAGTTAGCCTTTAATGATTTTACCCGCCTCGCCATTATTGGTGGTGTTGGCAGTGGCAAAACAACTTTAGCATTGGCGTTAGCAGAGCTTTTTTCTGAGTGTCAGGATATCGCGGTTAATGTCGCGATGTTACAAGCACCATTGAGCGATGAGCTGTTAGCTGCCCAGCTTGCCAGACAGTGGTTTGCAGAACCGGGACTGACTAAAGAGCAATTGTCAAACAGACTTGCTATTGAGTCTGTTAGTACTGAGCTGGTATTAATTGCCGATGATCTCGAGCGGCTTACTGCAACTCAATATGACTGGCTGCTAACCCTACCGGTACGGTTGTTTATGTTCGGCAGCAATACCGATGCGAATATGCAGCTAAATTTAACCCTACCGGTTATCACCTTAGCCGATTGTGAACAATTGCTACAGGCTGAGTCGCTTGATCCACTGGCGCTGGCCGAGCGCTTTGCCAATAGCCAACAAAATTTACATAAACTTTTACGTGATGTTGTGGCAAAGCCGGTTCAGCCGAAAGCCCAAAGTGCATCGCGCAAGCCTTTGTTTGCCGCCGTAGTAGGGGTTTGTCTGGTATTACTAGTGTTATTAACCAGTATACTGAATGGCGATTCAGAGCCTAAAATTAATGAGCCTAAAATTACTGCGGCTAAAGGTAATTTAGATGCCGTCCCTTTACCGCCGGTTGCGAAAAGTGATAACCAGCCCGTGCCAATCGAGGTCGACAGTGACATCACTACGCCCGAGCTGCTGACAGAACAGCCTGAGCCTGTAGTCGTCGATAGCGAAGATGATGTAGAGCATGATTTAGCCGCAACCGGGATAACAGCAGAACCCTTGGTGGCCGACAGTAAGCCACAGTCGGTGGAGGAATCAGTTGTTGTGATTGCGCCTGTTGCTCCCCCTGCTGCCGTTGTTCCTACACCGAGCCGCCCGGCAACTGCTGATGCTACTTCTGTTAACGAGGCAGCCTATGATCATGTTGCATTATTGCAAGCGCCAGCGAAGCAGCTGTTGGTGCAAATCGCCGTTTTATCCAGTGAAAATGCGCTGAGACGTTTTACTCGCAGCTATCCGCAATTGCCAGTACTGGTTTATCAGCGCCGCTGGCAAGGTCGGGAGCAATGGGTTATCGTTAGCGGCCCTTTTGCCAATAATAATGCTGCCAAGCAACATCTCCAACAGTTGCCCACCGCGCTGAGTGCGAGTGGCCCTTTTATTAAAACAGTCGGTGCTGTTCAGCAGGAAATTTATGCCTGGCAGCGGTTAAAACTGGCCGAGACCAGTCAGGATAATTAAGTGGTACAGAAGAGAAGTCGTGCTTTCTTAAAATGGGCTGGCGGTAAGTACAATCTGGTTGCCCAATTGCAACAGCATTTACCCGATGCAGACTGCTTGGTAGAGCCTTTTGTTGGCGCTGGTTCAGTGTTTTTAAATACACATTATCCGTCATATCGGTTAAATGATATTAATGCTGATCTGATTGAGCTGTATAAAATTGTGCAGCAGCAAGCAGAACGTTATATCGCAGATGTTCGCACACTTTTTGTTGATAGTGCTAATCAGCGCAGCAGTTACCTGGCTTTCCGCCAGCAGTTTAATGATGAAACCGATCCTTATCAGCGCGCCTTATTATTTTTATATCTAAACCGGCATGGATACAATGGCTTATGTCGTTACAATCTATCTGGAAAATTTAATGTACCTTTTGGTAGTTATAAAAAGCCGTATTTTCCAGAAGCAGAATTGTATTTTTTCGCCGAAAAAGCACAGCGCGCAGAGTTTGTTTGCAGTAGTTATCAGGAGATCTTTCATCAGCTGCAACCTGGGCAGGTGGTGTATTGCGATCCTCCTTATGTGCCCTTAAGTAAAACAGCAAGTTTCACCAGCTATGCGCAGCAAGGTTTTACTTTAGATGATCAGGCTCAGCTGGCTATTCTGGCCGAAAATGCACAATTAGCCGGCAATAGTGTACTTATTAGCAACCACGATACTACTTGGACCCGAAAGATATATCAGCAGGCTGAGCTGTACACGATAGAGGTGGCACGTTCAATTAGCCAAAATGGTAATGGGCGGGGCAAGGTAGCAGAGTTGTTTGCACTTTATTTGGCCGAGCATTTAGTTCAGCGTTGATTGTGGTTAGCGTAACACCACTGTCACTATTAACAGCAACAAACCAACAAAGATGGCAGCAAGTAAGATAGCAGTAATAATGTAGGGGACTGCGCTTTGACTCTGGAAGTCCTGCAAGCGCTGCTTTTCAGATTGCACGCCAATAAAAGCGCCTAAAACGGCCTTGATGACCTGCCATGTAGTGGCTTTGGTTGTTGTCATCAGTAGCGTTGGATCAGGATTTAGAGGAGTTTGCCGGTTGCAGACGGCTTACTAATTCTAAAAAATCCACGAAGTGGAATTGTGCTGAGCGGCTGTCACCAGATAACCAACTTGCCCAGCTGCGTTGGGCATCCGTACACATTGCTTTTTCAGACCCGGCACACTGCGTAGGATGATCCATTTGCCAAACTGCAAAAGCAAGCAAAGCACTACCTGCTAACAGCAGGGACTTGCTTGTTTTGGTAAGTTTCATGTTAACTCCTGTTAACTTTATTGCTTCCTGCAGATAATAGTAGAAAATGTCGCCAGACACAAGCTGATTATTTCTTGTTCGCTGTGTCTGGTGACGAGAATTGCTAATTTAGGTAAAAATAGTGTAGAGATTCATTAAAATTAAAAGCTTTTTGATACGCCAAATACTACCCGGCTATCGCACAGATTACAGTCTTTAACATCTGTGTCGATATAAGCCAGCGATAAACCAATGCCTAAAACTTCTGTACTTAAGGTTACACCGTAATCGAGGTAGCTGGCAGAGCTATCATCGCTGTATTCATTTTGCCCAACATGAAAATCCAGAGCCAGGTTTTCAGATATCGCCAAGCTGTATCCGGCATAAATATAGTAGTAGTTACCGGCATTACCAGTGTAGTCGTCGCTGTACGCTAACCCCAGTGTGATATCTTTGTAAGATACTGAACCATAAAGCTCCCAAAAGTTCGAACCTTCAAACTCCGTATTAGGGTAGCCATAACGCATAATACCAACATCGGCAGACCAGCCTTCAGCGATATCGCCACTCCAGCCAAGCATAACATCAAGTTCTAAGGTACCTTGACCACCAAAATCAACGCTAGAACCCCAAACAGAAACATAGAGGCCAGATTCCGCTGCCAGCGTCAGCCCACCTTGTAAGGCAGGGGCTTCATCGGTCTGAGAGATACCGCGGAACGCATAGTCTGAAACAAAGGTGACATCGCCACTCACTTCTACGGCTTGTGATTGCATGCTGGCTGCGCTAAGTGCTACGAACAAACTGCTATAAGTTGCTACCGAAAGTTTTTTCATTAATGTCATTTTATGTTTCCCCTCAGATTAGATTCAACATAACCATTTCCAAGATGTGTGCCATGAAAAAATAGTGATAATAAACAGTTTGTTACAAAGGGTTTTCTAATAAAGAAACATTGCTGCTGCTGCTTATTGGTGCATTGCTGCCTGATTACTGTGCAGTTTAAGTAATAAGGAAGATGCATTCTAAGCAAGAATTCAGTACAGTCTGCTTTTTTATATAGGGATCTATGATGCAGCCTTATCTTATCGCACCTTCAATTCTATCGGCGGACTTTGCCCGCTTAGGCGATGATGTTAGTAACGTATTGGCCGCAGGCGCCGATGTGGTGCATTTTGATGTGATGGACAATCATTATGTGCCCAATTTAACTATTGGCCCTATGGTTTGTCAGGCGCTTCGCAACTACGGTATTACAGCTCCTATCGATGTGCACCTGATGGTTGAACCGGTGGATAGCCTGGTGCCGCAATTTGCCAAAGCAGGCGCCAGCATTATTACCTTTCACCCAGAAGCATCCAAGCATATAGATCGCACTTTACAGTTAATTAAAGAGCAAGGTTGTCAGGCTGGGTTGGTATTTAATCCGGCAACACCATTAACTTATCTCGACTATGTCTTGGATAAAGTTGATGTCATCTTATTGATGTCGGTAAATCCAGGGTTTGGAGGGCAGAAATTTATTCCTGCTACGTTAGAGAAACTTGCGGCTGCCAGAAAAATCATTGCGCAAAGTGGCTTACCGATCCGTTTAGAGATAGACGGCGGAGTAACGGTAGACAATATTGCCGATATTGCTGCAGCTGGGGCCGATATGTTTGTCGCCGGTTCGGCTATTTTTAATAGCCCGGATTATGCAACAACCATTCAGGCGATGCGGGCGAATTTGGCTAAAGTTACTTAGTAAAGAATCCGTACTAAAGAACACCTATTTAAAATTAGCTTAGCAAAACTGGCCTAGCCAAATTAATCGGGCAATGGCTTTTTGCTGCGTTTAGCGCGGTAACGGGTATAATAGCGGCACTTCACTTTAGTCGCAGCAACAGGATTTGATATAGCATGAGTAGTAAACCCATAGTACTTAGTGGCGCACAGCCATCCGGACAACTGACCATTGGTAACTATCTTGGTGCCTTGCGCCAATGGGATAGGATGCAGGACGACTACAACTGTCTGTATTGTATTGTGGATTTACATGCTATTACTGTACGTCAGGAACCCGCCGCATTACGCAGTGCGTCCTTAGACAGCCTGGCGATGTATCTGGCATGTGGCATAGATCCTAGTCGTTCTGCGGTATTTATGCAGTCGCATGTACCAGAGCATAGCCAACTGGCTTGGGTATTAAATTGCTATACGCAGTTTGGTGAGTTAAGCCGGATGACCCAGTTTAAAGATAAGTCTGAGCGGCACAATAATAATGTTAATGCCGGGCTTTTTACTTATCCGGTGTTAATGGCAGCCGATATTTTATTGTATAAGGCGAATCAGGTACCGGTGGGGCATGATCAGAAACAGCATTTGGAACTGGCCCGTGATGTGGCAACGCGCTTTAACGCGTTGCACGGCGATATTTTTACTGTGCCAGAGCCGTTTATTCCGCAAGTCGCTGCCCGCGTAATGAGCTTGCAGGAACCGCAGAAAAAAATGTCGAAATCTGACGATAATCCATGGAATTTCGTAGGTCTGCTGGAAGATCCAAAGATGATCAGTAAAAAGTTTAAAAAAGCCATCACTGACTCGGAAGATCCGCCACGGGTGTATTTTGATCAAGACAACAAGCCCGGTGTGGCCAACTTATTAAATATTTTAAGTGGTGTCACCGGCAAAGAGGTAACTGAGCTGGTTACTGAATACGAAGGTAAGATGTACGGTCATTTAAAAACGGATGTGGCTGATGCGGTTATCGCTTTGCTAGAGCCAGTGCAGCAAAAATTTGCCGAAATTCGCTCTGATCAAACATTGATGCAACAGGTACTGCGTGACGGCGCGGCTAAAGCGCGCGAACATGCCAGCAAAACGTTGCAGCAGGTTAATCAGGCTGTTGGCTTTGTTGTACCTTAAACTAAGGCGCTATGTCTGTATCTTATAATGGTCTGTAATATCATAATGCTTGGTACATCATAATGGTCGGGACGTCATAATGCTGTTGATGATCGATAATTACGATTCTTTTACCTGGAATTTAGTGCAGTATTTTGCGGCGTTGGGTCAGCAGGTATTGGTAAAGCGCAATGATGAACTGACTCTGGCACAAATTGCGCAACTGGCGCCCGAGTATCTGGTGATCTCTCCAGGACCGGGCACACCAGATGATGCCGGCATCAGTTTAGCCGCGATAGAAGCCTTTGCTGGTAAGCTGCCGATTTTGGGTGTTTGCCTCGGGCATCAGGCTATAGCACAAGTCTTGGGAGCAAAAGTAGTGAGAGCCGAGCAAGTGATGCACGGTAAAAACTCGCAAATTTATCATCAGCAGGCGTCGGTTTTCTGCGGCCTACCTTCGCCGCTTAGTGTTACGCGGTATCATTCTTTGGTGGTTGATGCCGCAAGTTTGCCGTCAAATCTGCTAGTTACCGCTACTACTAAGCCTGACGGCCAAAAGGCTCCGGAAATTATGGGCTTGTATGCACCTGAACTCGCTTTACACGGTGTGCAATTTCACCCAGAGGCCATTTTAAGTGAACATGGTCAGACTATGTTGGCAAATTTTTTAGCAATTGCTAGGGCGTGTTGACGTTTGCTGGTTGTTTTTTTAGTACTATTCGACGCCAGCAGGCAGCCTTACTGTGCTGGCTTAGTATTTAACAACCATCCTAACATCCAGTTAATCGCCTGATTATTCAGTTGCTATGCAAATCTATTTGCAGCCCTTATGTTTTCAGGGCTTTGCACTGTTTTACAAGCAAGACAACACCTATTTAATCTGTAATAATGCATAAGCAATACAACAGGCCAACACATATTTTATTTCCTATTTATTCGAGCAATAGAGGACTCAACAAGATGACCGCTGAAATTCAGGTAACCAGAGCGCTGTTTGACGAAGTGATGGTGCCAAACTATGCCCCAGCAAAATATATCCCGGTAAAAGGTCAGGGTGCCCGCGTCTGGGATCAGGATAACCGAGAATATATCGACTTTGCCGGTGGTATAGCAGTCAGTAGTCTTGGACATTGTCATCCGGCCTTGGTTAATGCACTAAAAACCCAAGCAGATAAACTGTGGCATCTAAGTAATGTGTTAACCAATGAACCCGCGCTGCGGTTAGCCCAAAAATTGGTAAACGCAACCTTTGCAGAAAAAGTTTATTTTTGTAACTCTGGCGCAGAAGCCAATGAAGCCGCCTTTAAACTGGCCCGGCGCTGGGCGCTAGATAATTTTGGTGAAAGCAAACAAGAGATTATCTCCTTTGGTAAGAGCTTTCACGGCCGGACCTTTTTTACCGTAACGGTAGGTGGTCAGGCATCTTATTCAGATGGCTTTGGTCCTAAGCCAGGTGGTATTTTACATGCCGAGTATAATAACTTGGACAGTGTGAAAGCGCTGATTTCTGAGAAAACCTGTGCGGTTGTGGTTGAGGCTATTCAGGGCGAAGGCGGCATTATTCCTGCTAATCCTGAGTTTTTGCAAGGCCTGCGGACCCTGTGTGATGAGCATAATGCCCTATTAGTATTTGATGAAGTACAGACCGGTGTCGGTCGGACTGGCCAGCTGTATGCTTATATGAACTATGGTGTTACACCGGATATTTTAACTTCAGCTAAATCGCTGGGCGGTGGCTTCCCTATCGGTGCTATGTTAACAACAACGGCTATCGCGCAACACTTAAAGGTAGGTACGCATGGCAGTACCTATGGTGGTAATCCATTAGCCTGTGCCGTAGCTGAAGCGGCAATTGACACGATCAACACACCAGAGGTTTTACAAGGTGTATTGCGCAACGAGCAGGTGTTCCGTGAGTGTCTGCAAGCCATCAATGAACAATATCAAGTATTCGCTGAAGTGCGTGGCAAAGGCATGTTGCTTGGCGCTGTGCTGAATGAACAATATAAAGGCCGTGCCAGAGACTTTTTATTAGCTTCGGCTGACCAGGGCTTATTCGCTTTGGTTGCTGGTGCTGATGTAGTGCGTTTTGCGCCGTCATTGGTGATTACCGAAGCAGAAATCCGTGAGGGTATGCAACGTTTTGCCGCAGCGGTAAAGCAAGTGGTAACAGCATAACTCTATACGTCAGGCCCTAAGGTGGCAATAAGACCACCGGGGCAACTGTGGCGGCAAGCGCAGTCACTTATTATAAGCAAAAGCAAAAAACACAATAATAAAGCAAAAATGGAGTAAGCGACGATGATGGTAATTCGCCCGATCCGAGCGAATGATTACCCGGCGCTGTATCAGATGGCAGTAGAGTCAGGGCATGGCTTTACCTCCTTGCCGGTGAATGAGGAGTTGCTAATGCGAAAAATTAGCCGCTCAGAAGCCTCTTTTGCCAAAGCCACTAATACACCGGGTGATGAAGGTTATTTATTCGTATTGGAAGATAGCAGTACCGGTCAGGTCTGCGGGACCAGTGCGCTGGAAGCTGCAGTAGGGCTGGATGACGCTTTTTATCATTACCACCTGGGGAAAGTTGTACATAGCTCACGCTCGCTGGGTGTGTATAAGACAGTCGATATTCTGACCCTCTGTAATGATTACACTGGCGTTAGCGAACTCTGTACCTTGTTTTTACGGCCGCCATTCCGGCAAAAGCATAATGGCCGTTTGTTATCGAAGATGCGTTTTTTGTTTCTAGCCGAGTTTGCCGAACGCTTTTCAGACAGAATTATTGCTGAGCTCAGAGGGGTTTCTGATACGCAGGGCAATTCCCCTTTTTGGCAATGGTTACAAGAGCACTTTTTCTCAGTTGATTTCCCCACCGCAGACTATCTTACCGGCATAGGGCAAAAAGAATTTATTGCCGAGTTGATGCCCAAATACCCGATTTACGTCAGCTTACTCAGTAAAGCTGCTCAGCAGGTAATTGGTAAAGTGCATGAACAAACCCGGCCAGCACTGGCGTTACTGGAGTCAGAAGGGTTTTCTTGCCGTGGCTATGTCGATATTTTTGATGCTGGCCCTACCGTAGAAGCCCGTACTTCGCATATTCGGACTATCCGAGATAGTCGACGATTAAAAGTGCAGATAGGCCAGATCAGCGTGGGAGCTGAGCCTTATATCATTAGTAATACATCGCTCAGTGATTTTCGGGCAAGTTGGGCAGAATTAATGCCCGTTGCTAACAGTGAGCAAATCACCCTAACCGCCGCGTTGGCCAATACGCTACAAGTCAGTACTGGCGACTGGGTAAGAATAAGTAAAATATAGAACAGGAGTGACAGATGAGCCAAGCAGTGCAGTATATCAATGGTCAGTGGCTAGCCGGTGCTGGCCAAGCCTTTCAATCGCTCGATCCGGCAAAGAATCAGATAATTTGGCAAGGTCAGGCCGCTAGCGCCGCACAGGTTTCTCAGGCTATTCAAGCCGCCCGGCAAGCACAGCTAAGTTGGGGCGAGCTAAGTTTTACTGAGCGCGTATCTTACGTTAAACAATTTGCCGAACAGTTAACTAGCCAGAAAGAGCAACTGGCCCTATGTATTGCCGAAGATACCGGTAAAGCGTTGTGGGAAAGCCGTACTGAAGTCGCAGCAATGATCGGTAAAATTGACATTTCAGTGCGCGCTTATGAAGAACGTACTGGTGTAAAAGAAAACCCTATGCCACAGGGCCGTGCTTTTTTACGCCATAAACCGCATGGTGTGGTGGCGGTATTTGGCCCTTACAACTTTCCTGGTCACTTACCTAATGGTCATATTGTGCCGGCGTTACTAGCCGGTAATACCGTAGTATTTAAACCGTCTGAGTTAACGCCCAAGGTTGCTGAATTTACGGTAAAGCTGTGGCAGCAAGCAGGAATTCCTGCTGGGGTTATCAATTTGGTGCAAGGTGAAGTCGAAACTGGTAAAGCGTTGGCAAGTGACGACGGTATCGATGGTCTGTTTTTTACCGGCAGTTCGCGCACGGGGCATTATTTACATCAGCAATTTGCCGGCAGACCAGAAAAAATTCTGGCACTGGAGATGGGCGGCAATAACCCTTTGTTAGTCAAAGATGTCGCCAATATTGATGCGGCTGTGCATGATATTGTTCAGTCAGCCTTTATTACATCAGGGCAACGCTGCACCTGCGCTCGTAAACTGTATTTACCGGCGGATCCGCAAGGCGACGCCATTTTAGCGCGTTTGCTAGAGGTGAGCCAGGCTATTCAGGTCGGTGAGTATGATGCCGATCCTCAACCCTTTATGGGCTCGATGATTTCGTTACAAGCAGCCAAAGGCATGCTGGTAGCACAGCAGCAACTGGTGGCTTTGGGTGGTAAAATATTACTGGAGCTCAACCAGCCCTTTGCGGATAAAGCGATTGTTACGCCAGGTATTATTGACTGTTCTGCTATTACCGACTTCCCGGATGAAGAACACTTCGGGCCCTTGCTAAAAGTATTCCGCTACACCGACTTTGATCAGGCAATTGCTGCGGCTAACAACACCAGTTTTGGTTTATCGGCTGGTTTGCTGAGCGATAGCCATGAGCTGTATCAGCATTTTTATAAACGTATCCGTGCCGGTATTGTTAACTGGAACCGACCCATCACCGGCGCTAGTTCAGCAGCACCTTTTGGTGGTATCGGTAAAAGCGGTAACCATCGTGCCAGTGCCTATTATGCCGCCGATTACTGCGCTTATCCGGTAGCGTCGGTAGAGCTGGAGCAGGTAGTGTTACCTGAGCAACTCTCACCTGGCTTGCAGTTTTAATGAAAAACAAATCGGCGCCGCGGCGCCGATTTGTTTTCTACAAAATAATTTGCTTAAATAACGTTAGTTTGTCTCCAGCTGTTGTAAGATGTGCTTAGCAGCTAACACTATGCTTCCACAGTGCAGGTAATCTATGGTTATTGATAAACCCGGCTATGAACACCTGATCCAGTTCTTAACAGAGCATCTGGCGCTGTTTACTGCAACTGGCCCAGCGGCTACTGAAGGTAAAACCATCGGGGTGTTACTGGAAGAAAAAATTGCCGAACAAATTATTACGCTCTGTACGCAGCATGATGAGTTGGAAATGAATCACCGCTCGCTAATTATTCGCGAAATTGATGGCATTATGTATGATTTTCAGGAAGTGCTATCTTCCGTATTAGATAAACCCGCCACTGAACACCAGCAAGAACTAATTACCGAAATTTCCTTGCTAATCAAAAACCTGTTTGATACCGCTATCGCAGCTTTATTTGACTAACTGCAGTAATTAAGCTTGCTACTTAACCAGAACGGGCGATTTTACTGGCGACTTAGCGCTGTTTTACGTAGAATACCGAGCCTTATTTTTAAGCTGGAACATCGTAATGGAAGCCAAAGTAAGCTGGGTTGATGGGTTAACCTTTATTGGGCATTCTGGCAGTGGTCATGCGGTCGTGTTCGACGCAGATCGCGATAGCAATGCTGCACCAACACCAATGGAAATGCTATTAATGTCAGCCGGAGCTTGTTCATCGGTTGATGTCGTCAGTATTTTACAAAAAGCCCGCCAGCAGATTGCAGGCTGCGAAGTTCAACTTTCAGCGGAACGTGCTGACACTGTACCAAAGGTTTTTACCAGTTTGCATTTGCATTTTGTAGTAAGCGGTACAGCGTTAAGCGAGAAGCAGGTTGAACGCGCAGTAAATTTGTCAGCTGAGAAATACTGCTCAGTGTCCATTATGTTGTCTCAGAGTGTCAAGGTAACGCATTCATTCAGCATTAAACAGGCTGATTGAGACAGGTGTCTGCAAGGTCGGGCTGAAAGTTAACTACGGCGTGGTTTTGCGTCGTTAGCGGAGAGCAAAGAAATTGGTTAAGCCTTTTGAGAAACTGAAACTACATGGTTTTAATAACCTGACTAAGAGTTTAAGTTTTAGTATTTATGATATTTGTTATGCTAAAACGGAACAGCATCGTCAGGAATATATTGAGTATATTGACGAACAATATAATGCTGATCGTCTCACGGATATTCTGACCGAAGTAGTGGATATTATTGGCGCCAATGTGCTGAATATTGCCCGTCAGGATTATGATCCGCAAGGCGCGAGTGTGACGATTTTAGTCAGCGAAGAGCCAGTGCTGGTTGATCCTGATAACACAGAAAACCCAGGTCCTCTGCCGGAAGCGGTGGTGGCGCACCTAGATAAAAGCCATATTTGTGTGCACACTTATCCAGAAGTGCATCCACATGATGGTATCTGTACCTTTCGGGCTGATATCGAAGTATCAACCTGCGGCATTATTTCACCGTTAAAAGCGCTGAATTTCCTGATCCATAGTTTTGAGTCTGATGTGGTGACTATTGATTACCGGGTCCGCGGTTTTACCCGTGATATTAGCGGTACTAAACATTATATTGACCATCCCATTTCTTCTATTCAGAATTTTATGGATGACGGCACCAAGAAAGCCTTTCAGATGATCGACGTTAACGTTTATCAGGAAAACCTGTTTCATACCAAAATGATGCTAAAAGAGGGTGATCTTAATAATTACCTATTTGGTATGGGAACAGATTCAATGGAAGCCGACGAGCAAAAACTCGTTAGTAAAAAAGTGTTTCGGGAAATCCGTGAAATCTTCTATGGTCGCAATTTACCAGAAGTAAAATAGTATTAACGGTATACGGGCAACAATGAGGGGGATACTGTTGCCCGTATACCATTAACGGTACTGCTCAGTTATTTGGCTTTAGGCCGAACGGCAATAACCTCAATTTCCACTAGCATACCTTCTTGCACTAAACCGGCAATTTGCACGGTGGAGCGTGCTGGTAAGTTTGGTTGTTTTGCTGCTTCACCAAAATACTGGGTATAGCCACGCATAAAACCCGCAAAATCCATTTTGCCATCCAGCTCCGGATCACCTACCAGAAACGCGGTCATCTTCACGATATCTGATATGCTCATCCCTTTTGACTCTAACGACTCTTTAATCCGCTCCATCACACTGATGGTTTGCGCTTCGGTATCGCCCCAATAAGCTTTAGAAAATTTTTCGGCTGCTGGATCTTTAGGTTGCGGTACTTTACCACTCTCATAAACAATACCATCGACCTCAACAGCGGCGGCTATCGGAAAGCTGCCACCACCGTAACGGGTGATTTCGGCTGCACTCAAACTGCAGCTCAGGCCTAGCAGTAGCGAAGAAACTAACATTGTCATTTTCATAGGTATTTCCTTTTAACGTATTAAGGGTTAACTGAATTCAAGCTATTGATGTAACTAATGACATCAAGCATATCTTGTTCGGTGCTAAGTAAGGCGACACTTTGTCGCATCAACATACCGGAGGTATCGGTGGCTGCGGTGCCGCGCTGACCTTGCTTAAAGGCCAGCAATTGCTTGTGCAGGTACCAATCATTTTGACCAAGCAGCGGCGGTGCTTTTAAACTGGCATTACCTTCAGCTTGCTGACCATGACAGGCTGCACAGCTTTGATATAGCTGCTTGCCATGTTCGGTGTTACCGCTAAGTATCGGCTGCGCCTGTTTGGCTGGCAGGCTTTTAATAAAGTTGATCGCCAACTCAATATCTTGCTCACTCATACTACGGGCAATCATTTGCATCTCGGTGCTGTAGCTGTCGGCTTCGTGCTTACCGCGCCAACCATGCTGAAAGCCTGCTAACTGACCGCGCAGGTACCAGTCTGGCAGTATTGATAAGTTTGGCCCACCAATTACTTCGCTACCTTGTGCGTTACTACCATGACACACCAGGCAGTACATCGCATCGGGTTGGTTGGCCCCTTTGGGTGCTGCAAAGAGTAGGGTGCTTTGCAAAGACAGCATTAAACAGCCAATTTTTTTTGCAAGATTCTTCATGGGTTTGCGCCCCCGGCTTCGCGTCGCTGAATATCATTTAGTGCAAACCAGGCGGACTGCACCGCGCCTTCTTGCCAACCAGCGTGATAGCTAATTTGATCACCAATCATATAATGGCGGCCGGTCGGCGTCTGAACCTGCTGAAAGCAGGCGTCGCGATTTTTTTCCGGTAAACCAGCGGCGCAGCCCAACATATGATTCATCCGGTGCCAGCAGACACTAACACCATTCTCAATTTGCTCTGGATAGTTAGGATGAATGGCTTTACCTTGCGTAATGGCCAGTGCAATCCGCTGGTCGTTAGTCATGGTTGACAGCATTTCGCCCTGCGACTTGCTGTAAGTATAGGCACTGAGTAAGATACCTTTTTGCTTAAAGACACCATGCCCCGGATACCAAATTTGCACGATATCCTGATTGGTCCAGCTAATACCGGCATAGATCTCTTCTTGCTCCCAAAACCGGCTTTTGGCCTGCAAGCCGATTTTTGACAGATAACCACGGCGAAATTGCTTTAGTACCTCGTTGTATTCAGTCGGGAAGTTGTTCTCAATCCCTGGCATGAGCTGTGCGGGAATACAATTTAGGCAGTAATCGGCATTTTCGGTATGCAGCTGTCCTTGATAGAAGTAGCTCACCTCCACGCTATTCGCGGCTAGCTGGATCCGTTTTACCTGCGCCTTGAGAGTCACGACATCTTGTAAATGTCGCATAAATCCCTGCACGATTTTGTCCATACCACCCACGGGGGCGAACATGGCAGGTGCCTGATCTATACTATGCTGAAACTGCATAGGGAAGCGCCAGTATTGGCTCTTAATGAGTTCGCTCAGGTTATGTGGCGTTTTTAGTTTTCCTTCCGTTGAAAAGCCGCCGCTGGCATAACCTGCGCGGTCCGAGCCGTTATAACGATAACTGTCATCCAGATCGCCCATCGCTTTAACCAGCTCTAGCAGTTGTTCAGCAGGTAGCGGTGCCGCCAATTCCGGCTGAGCCTGTAAGCTTTTTGCCAGTAACTCCTGCACAAAGCCATGTAAATCTGTTTCAAACTCTTTGATCCGAATAGGTTTACCGCCAAAGGCATTCGTATCATGCGCATAGCAGTTGCGGTTGTAGTTACAAAACTGTTCTAGTTCCACGCCCAGCTCACGGCAGTAATGCATGGTACTGGTATGGTGAGCCGGTATCCTGGCAGGGCCGGCGTTAAAATAGAGATGTGGCTCGTTATCAAATTGGCAATAATGCGGATTGCCTAGCTCGTCAATAAAGTCACCATGACGAATCGTCAGGTTCCGTCCACCTGCCCGGTGTGAGGCTTCCAATATCTTTACCTGATAACCTGCTTTACGCAGCTCGTAGGCGGCAGTTAATCCGCTGATACCAGCTCCCAAAATTAATATTTTTTTACCGGTTTGCTTGGTGGCTTGTAACTTTAAGCTCTCTGCTTTAACGGCTGTGCTGGTCAGCCCCAACAAGCCGGCAGCTTGCATAACTGCGGTCAGGCCGCCGGCTTTGCCGGCCAGCAGCAAAAACCGGCGACGATCAAGTGATGGTAATGACCCTTTTGGCATCTTTTTTTACTCCAATACGTTTAGCAATACATTTCATGAAACAGCTGCCAGCACTCAGTTGTGCTGGCAACATTGTTTAAAACGCAGCTGAAAAACGTAGGTAGTAGTAACCTCCTTGCCAATCAACGATAGTATCTGAAGAATAAACGCGACCACAGCAGGCATCGTAGTCACTCTTTTGTGGATAGTTATCAAAGATATTACGCGCCCCAACCGTCATGGTGACCAGCTCGGTAATGGGGTAGGACAGCTCTAAATCAAAGAACCATTCCGGGTCGAACTTCTGCACGGCATAAATCACACCGCCAGTGGCATCCGAGTTATAATAAGAGCCGTAATAGTTCGCTCTGGCTTGCACTGTCAGATCCGCAAAGGCATGTTTTACCGAAAAGATACCACGCACTCTAGGTGTGCCTTTTTCAAAATCGTAGCGATCTTCTTCGCTGGTCAGGTAACCGCTGGGATCTGAGTCAAACTCAGTCTTGTTGTAATTGAACGAGGCAGTAAAGTTGGTTAAGCCGCCATCCCATGGCAAACTGTAGTTGCTGACAATATCCAAACCGGTGGTAACAGTGTCAAAAGCGTTTTGGAAGAAAAATACACCACCGATATTTCTGGCTTCGGCTTCGGGTAAACCGGCACCAATAAGTTTCAGGTAGTTATTATAGCCAGAGGTTCCTTCTACTGGAGAGACATTCATGGTTGATACGCTATAAAAACGATCTTGTAATTCAATCCGATAAAAGTCAGTTGTCAGGGTGAGGCGACCATAATCTGCGGTAACACCAAGCGTATAGTTGGTTGAGGTTTCTGGTTTTAGCGCCTCTGCTCCTAGCGCTTGTGAAATTGGGCTAGAGGCGGGAAACAAACCGGTGGCTACCGGAAAACCATCAGGTAACCGGGTTGATACGTTCGTGGTACCTTGTTGACCGGGTGTAGGGGCGCGGAAACCGGTACCAACAGAACCACGTATGGCATAGGTGTCAGTTAGATCGTATTTAAAGGCCCCTTTCCAGACCAGTTCAGAACCGAAATCTGAGTAATCTTCATAGCGTAGTGCGCCCTGCAGAAACAGCGATTCAGTAACATTTGAGCTTAAATCAACATAAACGCCATAAGAATCCCGGCTGTATTTGGACGAGTTTTCCGGTGCGTACCCTGGGAAGCCATTTGCACCTACCCCAACGGTGCGGTAAACCGGATCAGCTGGGTTACTGCAATTTAAGCCATTAGCCAAAGCCAAAGCTTGATTGGTAGCTGAGGCGACGGTGCCAGTCCAGCTCCCTACGCCGCATAAACCCCAGGGATCACGCAGGGCATAAGGTCCTTGTGAATAGGACGCGGGGTCATCACTGGCGACGATTTCATAGCTTTCATCCATATAGCTGGCACCAAAGGCCACAACCAATGGGCTGTCTAAGCCTGTAATGGCAAAGTCTTTTACAAAGTCAGCCTGCAGCTGCAGCTCTTCGTTAATCAAATCGCCCGGTCGGAATGACGTTGGTGAATCAGGACCCATTGACGGGTTAATAGTATTGGCTAAGGTATACTGAATTTCGCTATGACCAAAGCGTGCGCTAAGATCATAAACAAAATCATTGCTTAGCATGCCCTCAACACCTGCTGCCAAAGAATAATCGTACACCTCGCCGGAAAAACGCGGGGTAAAACCACCAGGAAACTTCTCTAGCGGGGTATAAATTGAGCCATCGGCTTCTCTGAGGTTTTCGATAGTACCGTTACCGGGGTAACGATAGAAAAACACGCCGGTAGCTTCACTTTTTGAGTAGTTGCCAAAGGCATAGAGCTTGGTATCATCATTCAAGTCATAACCGGTATTAAAGAATAAGCGCACAGCTTCCGACTCGGGCTGTCCCCAAGGTTGAACGACGCCTTGGCCCAGTGCATTTTGCTCGGCTACACCGGCCATAAAATCGGGGTTATTCAGATTCTGTGCATAGCCGGCATTAGGGTTAAATATGGGATTACTTGGGTCCAAACAAAAATAGCTTTCGCAATATTGCTCAGAGCGGCTGGTTAGATCGGCGGAAGAGGCCTCTGCAGAGAAGCTAAAAAAGCCTTTCTCGCCCAATGCAAAACCAATGTTGCCTGATACGGTAACATTCTCGCCATCGCCTTCGTAGTACTGGCCATAATCGATAGTGAAGCTACCGCCTTCAGTATTGTCTTTTAGTCGGAAGTTAATTACCCCTGCAATGGCGTCTGAACCGTACTGGGCGGCAGCGCCGTCACGCAGTACTTCCACACCTTTTAATGCGGCCACAGGAATGGTTGCGATATCAGGGCCCTGAGTACCTGAACCGCCAATAGATACTAAGGCTGCCCGGTGGCGTCTTTTGCTGTTAACCAGCACCAAGGTTTTATCGGTTGGTAAGCCGCGTAAAGAGGCTGGTCTGACAAAGGTGCCACCATCAGAAATGGGCTGGCGCGAAAGAGAGTAAGAGGGCACCAGCGTCTTTAACACATCATTGGTATCGGTGAAAGCAACACTGGCCAGGTCTTGTTCGGAAAAGACATCAATAGGCACAGGTGAGTCGGCTACCGTCCTTGGTGCGCCACGCACGCCGGTAACAATCAATTTTTCTACAATTGCGGTTTGCGCATCGGCCGCTTCTGCATCTTCCAGGGCATAAACATTTGGACTGATACTGACAGACAGGAAGGTTGCACTGGCAGCAACAGGCAAACTATGCCGGATTGCGCGGGTTATTTTAGTAAACATCGTCATGTTAGCACCCCAGATTTTATTGTTATGGCTTAAAAGTAAGCGGCACAGGAGGGAGCCTTATCTGTCATGATCGTCTTAATTAATTGGTAAGCATCGTTATTATTGTGATTACCTTGTTCCCTTTATAGGTTGCAAAGTCGTGCTTACTAAATTCATCCTAACGAATGAAATTTACTGGCGGAAACATTTTAAATATGGAGGGGCTATAGTGTTTTCTTATAGCCTGGCTGAAATAACGTTTTGGTTTATATGTGTTTTTCAAGTTAAAGGATGTTAATGCAGTAATTTCTTATATTGCACCAAAAGGACGCGAAAGTGGCCAGGCTCGAAATTTGCATTACTTACTAAAGAATAAAAGCTAACAGTAAATAACTGTAGCAGCCTGCACAACGTCGTTTTGCATGTAAACAGTAGTCCGAGCGATTTCTGTGAAATCGCGCAACAGAGATACCGCAGTGAATCTGAAGCAACTTCGCTATTTTATTGTAACTGCTGATTATGGCAGTATTGCCAGTGCCGCTAGGGCGCTAGAAGTCGCTCAGCCTGCGGTAAGCCAACAGTTGGCTAACTTGGAGCATGAGTTAAAAACCACACTGTTTGAGCGCAATTTTCGTGGTGTTTCGTTAACGGTAAGTGGCCGGGTCTTTTATGACTATGCCACTGTCATGTTGCAGCAATTTAATACGGTCAGATTGCAAATTCATGAACTGGAGCAAAACTTACGCGGGGATATTGTTGTTGGTATGACCCAAGCAGTATGTAACATTTTGGCTGCGCCGCTGCAGGCTGTATTGCAGCAGCGTCATCCGGGAATAGAGCTGCTCATTAATACCGCTCAGTCGAGTACTTTGCACCGTTGGTTGGAGCAGCGAGAAGTGGATTTAGTGATTGGTTATCCGGCTTTTGATAATCACAAAGTTTGCCGCACCGTGCCGTTATTAGCCGAACAATTTTTTCTGGTTTTTAATGCCCAAATCAGAGCTCAACATCGTTTTTTAGCCCGAAATAAGACGATTCCGTTTGCCCGCTTGACCGAGTTTGAAATATCAGTACCGAACCAACGTAGTGCATTATTGGATATTTTGCACAAGTATGAAGCAGAAACTGGCGTTAATTTAATGTTAAAAAACTCAGTTGGGCAATTAATTACCGGATTGCCACAGATGCTTGAACAAGGCCAGGTATTTATCCTGCCATCGCCGGCGTTTTACCATTTACTGCCTAAGCAGCAGCTTTATGCGTTAGCGATTACCGCACCAGACGTCAGTTGTAATATTGCTTTGAGCAGCTCATTAAATCGGCCTTTCACACCGATAATGGAGCAAGTACAACAGCTTATTGTTGAAGAGGTCAGAAAGTTACATAGCCTCGGTTATTGGCAAGGCACCCTGTTATGTTGAAAGCGATAGTCTGAAAATGTTTGCTGCAGCCAAATAAGTCGCGCTTTTTTAGCTACGGTTATGTGCTTGCAGGCGCTTTTGCATTAATGCTTCAATCAGCGGTGTTAAGATCAGTTCCATCGCTAGCCCCATTTTGCCACCAGGTACCACCAAGGTATTGACCCGTGACATAAAGGCACCATCGATCATCTGCAAATAGTAGGGGAAATCAACGTGTTTAATACCCCGAAAGCGGATAACCACAAAGCTTTCATCTAATGATGGGATATCTTTGGCACTAAAAGGATTAGAAGTATCTACAGTGGGCACCCGTTGAAAATTAATATGGGTGCGGGAAAACTGTGGCGTAATATGATTAAAATAATCCTCCATACTGCGCACTATGCTGGCTTGCACGGCTTCACGGCTATGCCCGCGCTCCGAGGTATCCCGGATGATTTTTTGGATCCATTCTAAATTAACAATCGGTACCATGCCAATCAGCAAATCGACGTGCTGCGCCACATTTTGTTGCTCGGTCACTGCGCCACCATGTAGCCCTTCATAAAACAATAAGTCAGTATTGGGGCGCAGGTCTTGCCAAGGTGTAAAAGTGCCTGGTAATTGATTATAGGGTACTGCTTCGTCAAAGGTGTGCAGATAATGCCTGATACGGCCTGTGCCGGTTTCAGCATAACTGGCAAAAAAGTTCTCTAGGGCACCAAAGTCATTGGCTTCTGGCCCGAAGTAACTAATATAACGGCCTTCTTCTTTTGCTTTGCGAATGGCCAAATCCATCTCGGGGCGGCTAAAGCGATGAAAGCAATCGCCTTCGACAAAGGCCGCATCAATCCCCAAAGTACGGAAGATGTGTTTAAACGCATTCGTCGTTGTTGTAGTGCCCGCGCCGGATGAACCGGTAACGGCAATAATAGGATTTCTATGTGACATAAAGCCAGCCTGTAAAATAAACTACAGTTACCTTATCGGAATAAGTTAGCAGGGTGCAACTATTATCCTTAAGCAAAGTCTGATCCGGACGGTCGATTTGCAGTACAACTAGGTTAAATAACCTATTTTATGGAGTAAGCCATGTCAGATATGTTGCTGACACTTTTTATTGCCGCCGTTTTACCTTATTTAGCTAAAGCGCCTTTGGTGTGGGCAATGCATCGCGCCGGAGGTTATGACAATCATTACCCAAGGCGCCAACAAGCAGCGCTAACAGACTTTGGTCAGCGGTGTAATGCTGCACATTATAATAGCTTTGAAGCATTACTTTTTTTTGCCACGGCTATGCTATTTGTATTGGCTGC